>Ga0114909_1000458_pt1 | contig 30318 bp, 21 predicted proteins | sample MalvireepMed_906_FD_87290 | JGI IMG/M metagenome (GOLD analysis project Ga0114909, IMG submission 87290) | Marine viral communities from the Global Malaspina Expedition - Malaspina viral metaG DeepMed_906 | ecosystem: Environmental > Aquatic > Marine > Oceanic | place: Mediterranean Sea...
CAGCCGGCTGTTTATACAGGGCCGTAGTTCTGGTGGGTATACGGCGTTGATGGCGATGACCCGCAGCACACGGTTCCGGGCCGGTGCCAGCCTGTTTGGTGTCAGCGATCCGGCCCGTCTGCGGGAAGTGACGCACCGGTTCGAGTCGGGCTATCTGGACTGGCTGTTGGGCGCGCCGGGCGATTATCCTGAGCTCTGGCATGAGCGTACACCCGTTCAGCAGGCGCATCGCATCCGCAGGCCAATGATCTTTTTTCAGGGTGGCCAGGATCGTGTAGTTGTGCCCGAGCAGACCCGACAAATGGTGCGGGTGTTGGAGCAGAATGGGCAGTCAGTGGAGCTCTGGTGGTTCGAGGACGAAGGGCACGGTTTCCGGCAGCGGAAAAACCAAGTGGCCCTGTTGAAAAACCTGCTCGCTTTCTACGATCGAAATAGCCGAAAGTGCAATGATCAATGATGGTCGGTAATGGTTAAGGTAAACTCAGGGTCTATACAATAACAACAGCAACACTGAAGAGAGCACCCATGAGCTACGACATTTCCTCCCTGCGCAAGTTTGTGTCCCCCGAGATCATCTTTGGTGCCGGCTCACGCAAGGCAGTAGCCAACTTCGCCAGTAACTTTGGTGCTCGACATGTGTTCCTGGTATCTGACCCTGGCGTGGAGAAAGCCGGCTGGGTTGCGGAAATAATGGATATCCTGGTGGCGGCGGGGCTCCGTGTCACGGTATTTACCGGCGTCTCAGCCAATCCGAAAGTGGACGAAGTCATGGCCGGGGCTGAATTATATAAGTCCAGCCAATGTGACGTGATTGTCGCCATCGGTGGCGGCAGCCCCATGGACTGCGCCAAGGGTATCGGCATTGTCAGTGCCCATGGCCGGAACATTCTTGATTTTGAGGGTGTGGACACCATTACTTCGCCCTCGCCCCCGATGATCCTGATTCCCACCACGGCGGGGACATCCGCCGATGTCTCCCAGTTCGCGATCATTTCCGACCCCAGCCGGCGCTTCAAGTTCTCCATCATTAGCAAGGCGGTGGTGCCGGATGTGTCGCTGATCGACCCGGAAGTGACGGAAACCATGGACGCCTACCTGACGGCCTGTACCGGGGTGGACGCCATGGTGCACGCCATTGAAGCCTATGTCTCCACTGGTAGCGGGCCGCTGACGGACACCAACGCCCTGGAAGCCATCCGGCTGATCAACCGCCATCTGGAGCCGCTGGTACTGAACACCGCCAATGTGCACCTTCGAGAGCAGATCATGCTGGCGTCCATGCAGGCCGGCCTGGCGTTTTCCAATGCCATCCTGGGGGCGGTGCACGCCATGTCCCATAGTCTCGGTGGCTACCTTGATTTGCCCCATGGCCTTTGCAACGCCCTGCTGCTGGAACACGTTGTAGCGTACAACTACACCTCGGCAGAGGACCGGTTCCGGCGCGTGGCGGAGGCCATGGATATCGACACCCGCGGTATGTCAAAACCGGTCATCAAACAGCGCCTGATGGCGCGAATTATCACGTTGAAACAAGCTGTAGGGTTGGAGGCCAAGCTTGGCAAACTGGGTGTGACCACGTCTGACATACCCTACCTATCCGGCTTTGCATTGCAGGATCCATGCATCCTGACCAATCCTCGCAAGTCTTCCCGCCGTGACGTCGAAGTGGTTTATGAAGAAGCCCTCTGACTCCAGCAACGCCGACTACGACATCGGTGACCTGCTTGGCCTTGGCAGCCAGTCGGTAAGAAAGAACTACTACCCGGCGCTGCAGGAGCGGATCGACGAACTGGAGAAGGAGCGTAATCGCTACAAGTGGCTGTTCGAGAATGCCCTTCATGGCATCTTTCAGGCTAACCTCCGGGGCGGCTTTGTGGCCGCCAACCCGGCCATGGCCCGGATTTGCGGCTATGAAAGCTCTGAAGCCCTGATCACGGGGGTTATCCGCCTTCGTGAGCAGCTGTTTTGCAGTTCTGGTGAGTTTGACGCCATCCGCCAGGAGTTACTGGATAACGGCAGTCTCAGTGCAAGGGAAACCCGGCTCAGACGGGCGGATAATACGCCGGTGCAAGTTGCTATAACCCTGTTGCGGCGTCCCGATTTGGGCCCCGAAGTGGTTGAAGCTTTTGTGGCGGACATCACCGAGCGACACCAGGCGCGGGAAAAACTTCGCCAGCTTAATGCGGATCTGGAACGCCGTGTGGAGGAGCGCACTGAAGAGCTGCAGAACGCCAACGTCGTGCTGAGATACCAGATCGAGCAGCGCGAAAGAGTGGAGCGGGAGCTGGTTGTGGCTGTAGAGGCGGCCAAGGAAGCCAATGAGAGTAAGGACAAATACCTTGCGGCGGCCAGTCATGATTTGCTGCAACCCCTGAATGCGGCCAGGTTACTGGTGTCCGCCCTGATAGACAGTGATCTGCCAGCGGATGAAAACCGACTTGTCCAGCGTGTGTGGAGGTCCCTGGAGAGCGCTGAGGACCTGTTGGCGGATCTCCTGGATATATCCAAGCTGGATCAGAAAGCCATGCGGCCAGATATCGTCAATACTGATATTGGCGAACTGATGAGAGGGCTGGCGCAGGAATTTGAACCGGTGGCTGAGAACGCAGAGCTGCACTTTCGGGTGCGCTTGGGGACAGGCTACGTAAGCACTGACCCGCGAATGCTAACCCGGATACTCCGCAACCTGTTGAGCAACGCGTTTCGCTATACCCGTGAAGGCGGTGTGCTGTTTGCGGCCCGCAAGCGTGGTCCCAATCTGGAAATTGGGGTGTGGGACACCGGTGTGGGCATTGAGCAGGAAAAACTCGAGGACATCTTCCGGGAATTTCACCAGATACTGCCCAAGGGTGGCGGTCGCCAGGGTGTGGGCCTGGGGCTGGCAATTGTCGAACGCATGGCAAGGATACTGGCCTGCGAAATCCACGTGGGTTCACATCACGGCAAAGGCTCCTGTTTCAGTATTCTTGTTCCTCTGGCCCGGTTCACTGAGGCGACTGCCAGCAGCCGAAATGCGGAGCCGCCACCAATTGCACCTGTGTCCTTCGATGGGCTTCGTGTTCTGGTGATCGACAATGAAGAGCCGGTACAGGAAAGCATGCAGGCCCTGCTGGAGCGTTGGGGTTGCGTGGTCACCACGGCGGGTAGTGCGGTTGAGGCTGTGGCGCATTGCGGCGGCGCAGACATCATCCTCGCGGACTTTCACCTGGATGAGAACCTGACCGGCTGTCAGGCGGTGTATGCCGTACGCAGACACTTCGGTCGTGACATCCCGGCGGCCATCATTACTGCGGACCGCAGCGATGAAACGCGAAGGCTAATCAGTGCACAGTATCTGCCCATTCTGAACAAGCCAGTAAAGCCTAACCGTCTTCGGGCGCTTGTCTCCAGTCTTGCCGCATCCCTGAACTCAGAGTCGCAATGACGGTCTACACTTTATTCTGTCAATCATTGTTTTGTCAGGAGAGTTTGACATGTCCGTTCCCGAGAACGCCCTCACGAACCACGAAGTAACTGTATGCCTGTCTGGCGGTGCCGTCCTGGGACCCTTCAACGCCACTTGGTCGAAGGACGAAGGCGGTGACGTAAGGGAACTGGTGCGGGAGTATGATGGTTTTCTGCAAGGGGAGAAGCAGCGCCGCTTCAAGTTTCACCTTCACGACACCTACACCAACACGGTTCATACCCTGATCCTGAATTTTGATCAGGTTACCGGCATTTGCGACCATGTCAGACTGAAGTCACCGCCAAACGGGTGAGCCCCAATGCCTGTGAACAGAGGAGGATGTCATGACGAATTTCAGGACTGAAAAAGACAGCCTGGGCGAAGTGCGCGTTCCTGAAGAGGCTCTGTGGGGCGCACAGACCCAGAGGGCTATCGAAAATTTTCCGGTAAGCGGCCAGCCAATGCCGCCGGCGTTCATTGCGGCAGTGGTAAGAGTGAAGCAGGCCGCCGCCGATGCCAACGCCAGCCTCGGTTTACTGGATAACGATCTGCGGGACGCGATTGTTGCGGCCGGTGACCGCCTGGTAAACGGTGAATTCGCTGACCAGTTCCCCATTGATCGTTATCAGACCGGGTCTGGCACGAGCACTAACATGAATGTGAACGAGGTCATCGCCGCCCTGGCGGCGCGGGAGGATGTTGAGATTCACCCCAACGACCACGTCAACATGAGCCAGAGCTCCAACGATGTGATCCCGACCGCCATCTATGTCAGTGCCGTGGCGGGTATATACGAGCGCCTGATTCCTGCGTTGACCCACCTGTGTGGGGTGATCTATGAGCGTGAGGCGTTGTTCGCGAATCAGGTCAAGACCGGTCGTACTCACCTGATGGACGCCATGCCGGTCACTCTGGGCCAGGAGCTGAGAACCTGGCGGGAGCAATTGCTCGCCGCGGAAAGACGGCTTGAGGCGGCCGCCGATGATCTGCTGGCGGTGCCCCAGGGTGGTACGGCCGTAGGAACCGGGGTGAATGCGCTGGAAGAGTTTCCTGGGCAGTTCGTTAAGTTCCTCACCTCCAATACGGGTTACCACTTCCGCTCCCTGGAGCATAAATTCGTGGGGCAGAGCGCTATCGACGCGCCCGTAGCCCTGTCGTCCCAGTTGCGGGGGCTGGCCATCGTACTGACCAAGATCGCCAACGACCTGCGCTGGATGAACAGTGGGCCGATTCACGGCCTGGCGGAAATCAGCCTGCCGGCGTTGCAGCCGGGCAGCAGCATCATGCCAGGTAAGGTCAACCCGGTGATTCCGGAGTCGGTGGCCATGGTCGGGGCCCAGGTCATGGGGCTGGACAGCACCGTTGCCATGGCAGGGCAGTCGGGCAACTTCCAGTTGAATGTGATGTTACCGCTGGTCGGTGCCAACCTATTGGACATGATCGAACTGCTGACCAACGCCTCAACCATGCTCGGAGATAAGGCGATTCGGGATTTCACGGTGAATACCGATCATCTGGACGCCGCAGTCGGCAAGAACCCGGTGCTGGTCACCGCACTCAACCCCGAAATTGGTTATAGCCTGGCGTCTGATATTGCCAAGGAAGCCTACCAGACCGGACGACCGGTGATTGACGTCGCGGAAGAGCGCAGTGGCCTGGATCGCAACCGGCTGGAGGAACTGATGGACCCGCTGAAGCTGACCAAGGGCGGGCTTGCCTGATAGTAAGTAACCGCCGAAAGGGCGGCCCTGACGGAGACTGAGCCGATTGCTGATTTCTATCGAGCTCTTGGTAATGCTGGTGCTGGCAAATGGCGTACCGGTTCTGGCCGCCCGACTGTTTGGTCGGCGCTGGTCAGCCCCTGTTGATGGTGGCAGGCTATGGCGGGATGGGCGGCCGGTGTTGGGACGAAGCAAAACTTGGCGCGGTATCGTATCCGGTGCGCTGGCGTGTTGCCTGTTTGCGTGGATCACCGGGATAGGCGTCGTATTCGGCCTGGCGTTCGGGTTACTGGGGTTGACTGGCGATATCATCAGCAGTTTCATCAAGCGCCGTGCCGGGCTCGCCTCCAGTGCCCGGGCCTTAGGGCTCGACCAGATTCCCGAAGCCTTGCTGCCGATGCTTCTGGCATGGCTTTGGCTGGACCTGGGGTGGTTGATTGTGGCGGTTGTCGTGGTGCTGTTTACCGTGTCGAATATCCTGCTGTCGCCCATACTGTACCGCCTGGGTATACGCCATCAGCCGCACTGAGCCCGGGCTTTAGCCGGGGCCTCGTGTCAGGGTGTGTATCGTGACCTCTGGTGGGCAATTCAGCCGTACGTTGACCACCGATGTGCCCGCGCCTGGTGAGGTATAGCCCTGCATGCCGTTGCGGCGCCAGTAGCCGCGGCCGAGTTCTCTGGGACAATCGGAATCCAGGGTCACGGGGATGCCACCGGGCAGGCAGATCTGGCCACCGTGGGTATGGCCGCACAGGAAGATGTCGTAGCCCGCATGGGCAGCCTCGCGCCAGATCTCCGGCGTGTGGCTCAGTAGTACGCTGATGCCACCCGGGGGAATCTCGTCTCCTGCCCGGTGTAGGTTGTGTACCTTGTAAAAATGAGCATCGTCCACACCCGCCAGATAGAGTTTGTCCTCGCCACACTGCAGTACGGCATGTTCATTCATCAGCAGGTGATAGCCCATGTCCTCAAGGCCAGGAACCATCCGCACGCTGTCGTGATTGCCCAGTACAGCGTAGGCTTTGCCGCGAATAGCGTCCCGCAGCCTGGCCATGCCATCCATGGCACCATCAATCGGGCCCCAGGTGAGGCGCCGGTAGTCACCGGTGAGCACACACACATCGTACTCGAGGGGCTCGATTTGACGGATGACGGCCTGCAGGTTGGCTTCATCCATATCCACGTGGAGGTCGGTAAGGTGCAGTATGCGGTAGCCTTCGAAGGCCTGTGGCAGGTCCGGGATGTGGAACTGGTTGTGGGCCGTGTCCAGCCGGCGGCTGTTGTGCTGTCCCCGCCGGAACAAGCCGGTCAGTTTCAGGCAAGCACTGATGAAGCGTGGGGCGGAGGTGATGTTTTCCAGATGGAACGAATGGCGGTCCGGGCCGAACACACGGGCTTCCGCTTCCCGCTCGATGCCCAGGCGCTGGCGTGCGTGTACCGGGCCAAGGCGGAGGCTCAGGCGATACTCCAGGAGGTCATCATGATTGTCTGGTGTATGGGCCCGGGCGGTCATTGCTGGTCCTGTTGGTTGTTGGAAACGTTACCTGTCACGATCCGGTCAACCCGTCCCTTCATTATGGTCTGGACTGGGAGTGATGCAACCGAAGCGTCATAATGTTCATCTTTCTTAACACACGTTGTCACGATCAGAGTGTTCCATGACCAAGGATAGCTTCACCAGGGAGACGTATGCCGGGGCCCTGCCAGCCTGGCACATTTTTCTGTTATTTCTGCGTCTGGGCCTGACGTCTTTCGGCGGTCCGGCGGCCCATCTGGGATTCTTCCATGACGAATTCGTAAAGCGCCGGCGTTGGTTGTCTGACGCAGCCTATGGCGAGGTGGTGGCACTGTGCCAGCTGTTACCCGGCCCTGCTTCCAGCCAGGTGGGATTGACCCTGGGGTTCCTTCAGCGCGGCTATCGAGGCGCAGCAGCGGCCTGGCTTGGCTTTACCCTGCCGTCGGCATTGTTGATGACGCTGTTTGCACTCGGCCTTGGCCTCTGGCCGGATGCCGGGCAGGGTGGCTGGATAACCGGCCTTAAGCTATTTGTGGTCGCCGTGGTTGCCCAGGCGGTCTGGCAGATGGGCAAAACCCTGTGCCCGGATGCTCCGCGCCTGTCGATTGCCGTGGTGGTCGCGGTTGTTCTGCTGATGGCGGGCGCAGCCTGGATGCAGATACTTGTCCTGCTTGCAGCCGGCGCGGCCGGTGCTGCGATGCACCTGCCGCAAAAGCGCGTGGAGGAGGCATTAACCATACCGGTTCAGCCCCGTCGCCCGATGGTATTTCTGGTGGTATTTTCCGCGTTACTGCTGTTGGCTTTTTTACCGTTGGCCGAAGGCTCACTGGGCTGGATCGGGTCTGAACTCTATCGCGCGGGGGCGTTGGTGTTCGGAGGTGGGCATGTGGTGCTGCCCTGGCTTCAGGGGAGCTTTGTGGTGCCAGGGCACCTGTCGGCGGATACGTTTCTGGCCGGTTATGGTATGGCCCAGGCCATGCCAGGCCCGCTGTTTACCTTCTCAGCGTTTCTGGGAGCCATTGAGGGCGGCTGGACAGGTGCTGCCGTGGCTGTGGTCGCTGTTTTCCTGCCGGGAACCCTGCTGGTATTCGCCGGTCTACCCCTGTGGTCGTACATTCGCAGCCATTCGGTTGCACGGGCGGCCCTGGCCGGGGTGAATGCCGGTGTTGTCGGGCTTCTGCTGGCGGCGCTATATGATCCGGTGTGGACTTCTGCCGTACACACTGCAGGGAGCGTTGCGTTTGTCCTGCTGGCCTGGGTTTCCCTGTCGATATGGAAAGTACCGGTCTGGATACTGGCACCCGGCAGTGCGCTGGTGGGCTTGCTGGTTTTCTGATGCCCCCAAAGTGGGGGTAGCTAAAACCAGTCAGGGAGGCCACACTTGGACATTGGGAAACTAAATGAACGGTAATAATCCAGAAGCAGAGGCTGATTATGTCCACATCCTGCACGATTCCGGGCTTAAACGTACCGAAAAGCCGCTTTCCGGAGCCTGAAAGCGATTTGCCAACCGGCGATAACCGCGAGCAAAGGGTTGTGCTTGGGGGTGGCTGTTTCTGGTGTGTGGAAGCCGTTTTTCTGGCGGTGAACGGTGTCAGCCGGGTGGAATCCGGCTATGCCGGGGGCACGGCGGAAACCGCCAACTATGAGGCGGTGTGTGGCGGCCAGACCGGTCACGCCGAGGTGGTCGATGTTCATTACGACCCGCAGACCGTCAGCTTCGGGGAAATCCTGAAGGTGTTTTTCTCGGTGGCCCACGACCCAACCCAGCTTAACCGGCAGGGAAACGACCGTGGTACCCAGTACCGTTCCGCCGTTTTTTACGAGAATGACGAACAGAAACAGGTGGCGGAAGCGTATATTCGCCAACTGAACTCGGCGGGTGTTTATGATAACCCTCTGGTGACGACCCTGGAGCCGTTGGAGGCTTTTTATCCGGCGGAAGACTATCACCAGAATTTTGCCGCACGGAATCCATACCAGCCCTACATCATGGCTGTTGCGGCACCAAAGATCGAAAAGCTTGTGGACACGTTCGGTGACCAGCTCAAACCTGGTTACACCGACAACAACATCGCCTGAGGAGGCTGCTATGAGCGTTTCTGCTGCAGGTTATGACCTGACCCCGCTAACGCCACAACAAGTGGATGAAAAGGCCGCGGGCCTGACGGACGAGGAGCGCCGTGTATTGCTGGATCATGGCACCGAGCGGCCATTTTGCGGCACCTTGCTGGACAACAAGAACGCAGGTGTCTATTACTGCCGGTTGTGCGAGTTGCCGCTGTTCAGTTCCGATTCCAAGTTCGATTCCGGTACCGGTTGGCCGAGCTTTTTCCAGCCTTTTGACACCGACCACATCCGCTACATTGAAGACAACAGCATGGGCATGGCTCGCACGGAGATCCGCTGCCCGCGCTGTGACAGCCACCTTGGGCACGTGTTTCCGGATGGCCCGCCGCCAACCGGCCAGCGTTACTGCCTGAATTCAGTGGCGATGGTGTTCAGGGAGAACCAGGCCTGACCGGCCTGGTTAGCGGATGACTGTCGACACCAGATAGCTGGTGTAGCAAACGTACACCAGCAACAGCAGCACGCCGTCCGGTCGCCCGATGGTCCGGGACTTACCCGTCAGCCCAAAGCTCATCAGCAGAAGCCCGATGGTGAGGGCTGTCATCAGGGTCCAGTCGCGGTAAAGCACTTCCATATCCACGGCCAGGGGCTCAATGGTCGCAGCCAGGCCAACCACGGCCAGAGTGTTGAAAATACCAGACCCCACGATGTTGCCGAGTATCAGGTCGTGTTCGTTTTTCTTGACGGCCGCCAACGCAGAAGCCAGTTCCGGCAGAGAGGTACCGATGGCAACGATCGTCAGCCCGATGATCAGGTCACTGACGCCCAGGCTCTGGGCAATAAACACCGCGCCCCAGACCAGCATGCGCGAGCTCACCAGCAAAAGCACCAAGCCTACAACCAGCCACATCACGGCTATTTTCAGCGGCATCGGGTGGGCAACCAGTTCGGAGTCGGTCTCGCCGATCAGTGAGTCCCCCTTGCCCTGGATGCCTTGATAGATGGACCAGCCCATGACGGCTGCGAACACACCAAGCAGTACCCAACCATCGAGCCGAGTCAGGTTGCCGTCAATCAACTGGTAACCGGCTATGGCCGTCAGTACCAGTAGTAGCGGGAGTTCCTTGCGTATCACCTGGGAGTGCACGGCAATCGGTGCAATCACCGCAGTCACACCAACGATCACGGCGATGTTAGTAATGTTCGAACCGTAAGCGTTGCCCAGGGCCAACCCGGGATTGCCATCGAGTGCGGCCATGGCTGACACTGCCAGTTCAGGCGCAGAGGTGCCGAATCCGATAATCACCATACCAATCAGCAGCGATGGCATACCGAGGTGTTTGGCGGTGGCTGCCGCGCCTTCAATGAAGCGGTCTGCGCTCCAGACCAGTAAAACCAGGCCAGCGATGATTGCTGCGATTGCCAATAGCATAAAGGATGCCCTGTTGGTGTAAGCCGCACGGTATGAGACTAAAGTGGCGGTGATATCGTTGAGCACAGACGCGAGAATGTAACAAAGAGCGCCCGGCGAGCGCATTTTAAACGTTTGACCTACACACGGCCACCGTTGGTAAATAAATCAGGACGTTGGCCCTTGTCAGATATGTTGGCGCAACCAGCCCCAGGCGGGCCCGACCACGAGTCAGTTGATAATCGCAATTTATTATCCGATCAAAAAACGGGATAATCGCGCCACAATTTCCAAGCCCCTCTGCTGATCGTGGGCGGGCAACAGGCTTTAAACTAGCTAGGGTGATAACCAATGGCCGTTAGACAGGCAGATGTGGTGCTGGTCGGCGGGGGCGTCATGAGCGCCACCCTCGGCATGATGCTCAGGCAGCTTGATCCTTCCCTGGACATCGTCATGGTTGAACGTCTTGATCACGTCGCCCATGAAAGCACCGATGGATGGAACAATGCAGGGACCGGGCATGCCGGCTACTGCGAACTCAATTACACCCCCGAAACCGACGATGGCGATGTTGCTATCGAGCGGGCGTTGAAGATCAATGCCTCGTTCGAAGTATCGTTGCAGTTCTGGTCTCATCTGGTTGAGCAGGGGATGCTGCCGGAACCCAAAAGCTTCATCAACCGAACTCCTCACCAGAGCTTTGTATGGGGCGAGGATGGTGTGAAGTTCCTCAAGCGTCGCCACGAAAAGCTCAGCGCCCACCATTTGTTCCGGGAAATGGAGTACACCGAATCCCCGCGGGATCTGGAAGAGTGGATGCCGCTGGTGGTGAACAACCGCGACCCGATGCAGAAAGTGGCCGCCACGCGTATCAAACACGGTTCAGACGTGGACTTTGGCTCTCTCACCCGCAGCATGGTGGAGTTCCTGGAAACCACGCCGAACTTTGAGCTGATGTTAAGCAGCCCCGTGCATTACCTGGCCAAGCGCGACAATGGCCGCTGGAAAGTACGGGTGAAGAACCAGAAAACCGGCGAGCTGACGAAGCTTGAGGCTGGGTTTGTCTTCCTGGGTGCCGGTGGCGGCGCCTTGCCGATGTTGCAGAAGTCCAACATCGACGAATCCAAAGGCTACGGTGGTTTCCCGGTCAGCGGTCAGTGGCTGGTTTGCCAGAAGCCGGAAATCGTCCAGCAACATTACTCCAAGGTGTACGGTAAGGCACCGATCGGCGCACCGCCGATGTCGGTACCGCATCTGGATACCCGTATTATCAACGGGGAACCCGCGCTTCTATTCGGCCCGTTTGCTGGCTTTACCACACGGTTCCTCAAGCAGGGGTCGGTATTCGATCTGTTCGGCTCGGTCCGCTCAGCGAATCTTCGTCCCATGTTGTCGGTGAGCCGCACCAACATGGACCTGACCCGCTACCTGATTGGTGAAGTGTTCCAGTCACACAGCGACCGTGTGGCTTCCCTGCGCAATTACTTCCCGGATGCCCGCGAAGAGGACTGGCGCCTGCAGGACGCCGGCCAGCGCGTGCAGATCATCAAGAAGTCGCCGGAAGGTGGCGGTAAGCTGGAATTCGGTACCGAAATTGTGGCGGCGAAGGACGGCACCCTGGCCGCTTTGCTGGGTGCATCGCCGGGGGCTTCGACGGCTGTCCAGGCCATGATCGATGTGATCCAACGTTGTTTCCCGGAACGTATGGAGTCTTCGGAATGGCAGGAACGCATGAAAGTGATGGTGCCTTCCTACGGTCAGTCGCTGGTAGACGATGAGCAATTACTCAATAGAGTGCGGGAACGAACGCTCTCAACCCTGAAATTGAGCTGATATTCCCAAACGATCTAACACTGGCGGAAGCGCTGGTAGTCCTGGCTTAAAAGCTGGGGCTGCCGGCGCTTTTTGTTTTCTGGGCGCCGGGCCCGGTTGCGATTTGCGCCTGAAACGTTAGGTTATAAGGAAACACCACCAAGGAGAACGAACATGAGCGAGCAAGAATTCGATCCGAATAAAGGCTATATCGCACTCCTGGGATGGAGCCTGAACGCGGTGGAAGCTGCCGATAAATTTGATCGACGATATGTGGTGGTTGCGCCGGATTGGGCGGAGGCTTACTGCAAGGAACATGATATTCCCTATGTACCTTGGAACTTCGAGCGCCTGAACGACCGGTCGGTTGAGATTGCTCAGACACTCAAAGAGATGGGCGTTAATGTGGCTATCCCATTGTTTGAGGAAACCGTGGAATGGGCCGGCGCTATCAATTCGGTTCTGATGGATCAGCCAAAGCTGTTCGGCCAGTCCATGTTGTTACGGGACAAGGCCCTGATGAAGCGCCGCGCGCAGCTGGGCGGCATTCGCGTTGGGATCTTCGAGGAAGCTCATGACCGGGACGACGTTATCCGTTTCCTCAAGCGCGTCAACCAGACCCTCTTGAAGCTGGACGGTGACCCCAACGATCCGATTCACCTCAAAGCATTCGACAAAGCCGGTTGTCTGGGCCACCGGGTGATTCGTACCCCGGATGAAGTGGACACCATTCCCGAGGAAGAATTCCCGGTGCTGATGGAGTCCCATCTGGACGGTTGGGAATTTGCCGTCGAAGCCTGGATTCACAACGGCAAGATCGCATTCCTGAACATCTCGGAGTATGTGACCCTGGGTTACTCGGTGTTTGTGCCGGCCACGCCGGACCTGGAGAAGTACCGGGAACAGATCACCCGCGAGATCGAAAAGCTGATCAAAACGTTCGATATCGAGTTCGGGTTTATTCACCCAGAGTACTTCGTGACCAGCGACAGTACCATGTACTTCGGAGAGGTGGCGTATCGGCCGCCAGGCTTCAAGGTGTTCGAGCTGCTTGAGCGTGCCTACGGCTTTAACGCCTATCAGGCACTGATCATGACCTTTGACCCGAAAACCACGGCAGAAGAGGTAAAGGCGTTCTTCCCCAAAGAGGTGGTGGATGCCAAGGGCTATGCCGGCTGTTTCGGCGTTTATCCGCGCCGCCGGGTGGTCAGCCAATTGGAAATGCCGGAAGAGACCGAGAACCACGATTACTTCGAGTCCCACGAGCTCACGCCGCCGTTGGAAGAAACAGTTACCAAGCGTACTGCCTTTGGCACACATTGGGGCCTGGTTTACTTCTTCGGTGAAGACCCTTATGTAATGCGGGATTTACTGAAACATCAGGAAGAACTGGATTTCTATGTATAATTCCGTAAGGAATTAACAACAATGGGTCTGATTCAGACTCTGAGGAACACAGTTTGAGCAACTCCGACGCTGGAACCCCGGCGCCTGTCGTCAATTTCGATAAGCTGGTTCAGCGACTGGACGATGCCATCGCGGCTCTCGATGAGAGCCGCGATTTTGCCAAGCTTGGTAAGTTACCCCGGTTGTTCGACATCGTGCGACGGGTGCTTCTGCAGCCGGAGGGCTGCCTTGCAATTGAACAGCGAGCCGAACGGCTTGAGAAAGCCGGCGTGTTCCTGGGAACAGACTGGGCAGACCCCTCCATTCTATTGCCATCGTTGACCACCTTTTCCTTGCAAAGCCCACAGGCCGATACGGTCATCATCGAAGGGCTCAGCGAACTGCGTTTGCTGGCGGTCGCGCGCGGTGAATACCTGCATGAGTCGATGTCGGCGGAACAGGCGCATCACTACCTGACCCAGGTATTGGCCATCAACCTGAACATGCTGTTTGGTGAAGCAGGCGAAGCCGAGCGGGAGCAGGGCAAGCTGGCACTGGTCAGCCGCGCGGTGGTACAGCATGTTGCCACCCAGATCGGCTATGAGCATGTCATCGATCAACTGATTGAAGAGATCTGGCGCATATTGCAGCAACGACCGATCCAGGTCAGCAGCGTACGGCAGATGATTACCCAGATTGCACTGTGCCGCATTGATCCCAATGTGGATCTCGGTGGTGCGGGTCAGGGTGCGGAGCGTCTGATTTCGAGCCTTTACGGGCCAACACAGGCGTGCCGCGAAGATCCTGGCATTCCTGTTTACCAGGAACGGCTGCAGTCCATGGACGCCGTGGCCCTGCAAAGTGAGGCGACCGGTTTTGCCCGTTCCATGCACGACACCGGATTGGTGTCGCCGTATCACGCCACGTTTGTCCGCCACATCCTGGAGAGTCAGGATGCGCTATTGACTGAAGCCCTGGGCCTGTCCAGTACCGGCCGCGATTGCCTGCTCTGCTACAAGGATCTGGTGCATGAGTTGATCAATGAAGGCGTCTATCCGGAAACAGCCCAAGGTCTTTATGGCCTTGCGTTGATGCTGGAGCGAGGCATTCTCTATCAACCGCCACTTGCACCCGCGCTGTGGCGCCAGGCCAGGCTCTCCATCTGCCCGCACGCCCGGGAGCGTATCCGATTGGCATATGGTTACCAGCCACAGCCGAAGGCATGGCTGTTGCAGGGTGTGCTCAACATGCTGGGCCAGCCCCTTGGCGTGGGGCAGGGAAACAACCCTACCTGCCAATCTGCACGGGCGCTGTCCATGTGGGCCTACAACGATCCGGACTATCTGTTGCAGATGGTGGCCTGGGCCGCCCGCGACAACGAAATCATCATGCATTTCGAGGGTCGCCCGGTATCTTCCTCCGGCAGCCAGGGTGGCGTGGCCTCCGAAGTAACGCTCGACCTGGATCCGGTTTCGCTGGTGGTAGTACCGCACCTTGACCGGATTTATGCGGAAATGGGGCGCCTGTGTACGGACCGCCAGGGCGACCCCCACCAGTGGGTTAACCCCGAGTTCCATGGTTGGTCCGCCGGCCGTGGATTCCGCATAAACGTGGATGTTGCAACCGGTCACCTGGAAGACCTGGACACCTTCCTGCGACATTTCTATGCCAGCTACCACCCTTACTATAATGGCAACCAGCCGCTGATCCATCCGCAACCGGCTGGCGTAGCGGTTACCGACAGTGCCGCAAGGTTCATCGGCTGGCACGCGATTACCATCCTCCGTGTGACTCTGGACCCGGAAGAGGTCATGCGGGTGTATTTCTTCAACCCCAACAACGACAGTGGTCAGAATTGGGGCGACGATGTGGTGGTCAGTACCTCCAGGAAAGGGGAGCGGTTCGGTGAGGCATCCTTGCCCTTTGAACAGTTCGCCTCGCGGCTGTACATTTTTCACTTCGACCCCCTTGAACGCGGTGAACCCGCAGACGTGGGCGAGGAGGAATTGGAGCGGGTGATCAGCCGCGTTCACCGCAGTTGGGGCCGAGACCGGTTGCCGGCTGAGGCATTGCAGGCCGAACCTCCGCAGGAAAAGTAGACCCAACCAAGCCAGAACGGGAGAGATGATGACCGCTGAGGCCACTACCCGCCGCAACGGCGCCGAGCTGTTTGTTCGTGCCCTGGAAAACGAAGGTGTTCGGTACATCTTCGCGGTACCGGGTGAAGAAAACCTGGATCTCCTTGAGGCCCTGCGCGAATCCAGCATTGAGCTGGTGCTCAATCGTCACGAGCAGGCAGCCGGCTTTATGGCCGCGACCTACGGGCGCCTGACAGGCCGTGTGGGCGTTTGCCTGTCGACCCTGGGCCCTGGGGCCACCAACCTGGTAACCGCCGCTGCCTATGCCCAGCTCGGCGGCATGCCAATGATGATGATTTCCGGGCAGAAGCCCATTAAATCGTCCAAACAGGGGCTGTTCCAGATCCTGGATGTGGTGGACCTGATGCGGCCACTTACCAAGTACACCCGCCAGATCAGCAACGCCAACACCATCCCCGCCAAGGTGAGAGAAGCCTTCCGGTTGGCTTCGGAAGAGCGCCCCGGTGCGGTTCATCTCGAATTACCGGAAGACATCGCCTCCGAGGTGGCAGAGAGCGATACCCATATCTTCCAGCCCAGTGATGCCCGTCGGCCCACTGCCAGTACCAAGAGCCTGGACACTGCCTGCGACATGATCAGCAAAGCCAGGTATCCGCTGATCATGATTGGCGCCGGTGCTAATCGCAAACGGGTTTCCCAGGCCCTGATCCACCTGGTGAACGTGACTGGCATTCCCTTCTTCACCACCCAGATGGGCAAGGGCGTGGTGGATGAGCGCCACCCCCGTTACCTGGGTAATGCGGCGCTCTCGGCCGGCGATTTTGTGCACTGCGCCATTGATCACGCTGACCTGGTGATCAACGTCGGGCACGATGTGGTTGAGAAACCGCCGTTTTTCATGCATCCCGGCGGCAAACAGGTTATCCATGTGAACTTCAGCGCTGCTGACGTGGACCCGGTTTACTTCCCCCAGCACGAGGTGGTGGGCGACATTGCCAACAGCGTGGAGTACCTGGCCGAGAAATGCGGCCAGTGCTCTTCACACGACTTCAGCCGGTTTATGGAAGTGAAAACGTCCGTGGACAACCATATGGCCGACAAGGCGGACGATGGCCGCTTCCCGGTTATTCCCCAGCGCATCGTCAACGACGTACGCCAGGTCATGCCCGACGACGGCATCATCGCGCTGGACAACGGCATGTACAAACTCTGGTTTGCCCGCAATTACCCGGCCTACGACAACAACACCGTACTGCTCGACAATGCCCTGGCCTCCATGGGCGCCGGCCTGCCCAGTGCCATGATGGCGGCCATGCTCTATCCACACCTCAAGGTGATGGCAGTGTGCGGCGACGGTGGCTTCATGATGAATAGCCAGGAGCTGGAAACCGCCGTGCGGCTGAAGCTGAACCTGGTGATACTCATCATCAACGACAATGCCTACGGCATGATCAAATGGAAGCAGGCCCAGGAGGGCTTCGAGAACTTCGGGCTGGACTACAGCAACCCGGACTTCGTGAAATACGCCGATGCCTATGGTGCCGCCGGCCATAGAATCACCCGTACCGAAGACCTACGGCCGACTCTTAAGAGCGCACTGACCTCGGGGGGCGTACACCTGATCGATGTCCCCGTGGACTACAGCGAAAACCGCCGTGTGTTTGATGAAGAATTGGTAAATCTGACCTGTAACCTCTAAAGCCTATAGTATCATTCGCCCAATATTGAACATTGATTGAGGATGGGCGAATGAGTTACTCGTGGTTCAGAGTGGTGGCACTAACGCTGGCAGTCGTTGTGGTTGCTGGATGCAGCAAGCCGGAAACGCCCCAGGAAGTGGCCGCCGAATTCTGGCAGGCCATGTCCGAGAAAGACGCGGATACCGTTGCCGACCTATCGACGCTTGCCGCGCCCTCTGCCTTCGATAGCTACGCCCGGGACTGGTCTGGCACCGTGCCCGATTTCGGTCGGGTGGTCATCGACGATCGCGAAGCTACGATTGTAACCCGCTTGCCCGCTGAAAACGGCGTCCCCGGCGAGCGCCGGGAAGTAAATACCTACCTTGTGGAGCAGAACGGCGACTGGCTGGTGGACTACGACCGCACCGGCGAGACGATCATGAATCCGTCTCCGTTTGCAGGTTTAATCGGAGAAATGAACCGGCTGGGCGAGCGCTTGACGGCCAGTTTCGGACAGTCCTCCGACGATCTCTCTCGCCAGATGGACGCCATTGCCCGCGAATTCGAGGCGTATTCCGATCAGGCCCAGCGCCGGGCAGAGCAGGCCATGGAAGAGTACGGCCAAGCCTTGCAGGGGCTGATGGAAGAGTTGGAGGAATCCATCGAAGAGGCGCTGGAAGACAACCAACGGGCGCCTGAGATAGATCGAAGTGCCTTACAGCGAACCGCGGCGGACCTCAATCGAAGCAGCGACAGGCTGGATGAGCCGGATTTCGACGCCTTTGCCGACAGTTCTCGCGCGTTAGCTGAGGCGGGAGCGCGTTTCTCGCGCCTGAGTGACGATACCTTCAAAAGCTACAAACGCACGTGGGACGCCAAACTGGACGAAATTACCGAACGTACCCGGGCATTTTTTGAAGAACTTCATGGGCGTGGGTGATAACCCGGCGTCACAGAACTGTCATATTGATCTGGTGTACTGAAGATGTGTTAGTCCCTGAAAGCGACTAAAGGAGCTCTTGCTCCACTGCATCTTTGGGCCAACGGACGGCTCCTTTTTACGCCTCCAGCATTACCCCGCCAGCCCGGTAACCACAAACCAGCCGGTCACCAGCGTGAGCGACGTTGCGACTATCGCCAACAACCCGTCCCTGGCTACGATTGCCAGCCCGAAGGCCGTCAACGCAGCGCCGCCACCATTGGCGCTGAAGGGCACCACCTCCATCGCCGGCATGGCCAGAGCCACCAGCATGCAGATAATGGCCATCAGATAGAGCCCTGGCCCGTCCGCCAGAAACACCAGGCGCGGCCCTGTCCAACGATCCAGAAAACGAGCCGGTTTTTGCAGCCAGTCCAGTCCCTTCAAGAGCTTGTCCTGGGGCACGGAACGCTGGGAAATCCAGGACGGCATCCAGATGGTGCGTCTGTGGAACAACAGTTGCCCCAGCGTCAGCAGAACCACCAGCCCCAGAATGGTTGGGACGCCGGGAATGTCACCGATCAACGGCGCCAGGGTGATCAGCCCTGCTACGAGCACCACGGGCCCGAACGAACGTTCCCCCACGCCATTCAGGATATCGTTCACCGACACTCGCCCGGCCCCGGCCGCCGACTCGCGAATCTGCTCCAGCAGTTGTTGCATGTTGGTAGGGTCGCCATTATTGCGCATAGATAGGGCTCTTCATCGAATCAGGGTAACGTCTGCCAAATCCGGCCTTTAAAACCTACCATTCCCGATAATCGGAAAACAGCGATTGCGACTGAACCGCGGCGGAAATGATTGAAGCCTTTGCAGACCAGGACTAATCTCGATCCAGCGATAACAAAAACTTCAAAACCCGGAAATACCCATGGCAGACTTGCTCAACGTTGACTGGATGCTCACCCTCAACCACCTGCTGTTGATGGCCATTGCCTACCTGCTGGCGTTCCCCATCGGTTTCGACCGGGAAGAGCAGGGGCCCCGGATTGGCCTGAGAACCTTTCCGCTGGTGGCCGTGGTCTCATGTGGCTTCATGCTCGTTGGCCGCGCCGTCATCGACTCCCCGGGCGAACAGGGCCGCGTACTGCAAGGCATCGTCACCGGTATCGGCTTCATTGGCGGCGGCGCCATCCTCAAGGACGACAGCCGCGTAATCGGCACCGCCACCGCCGCCAGCATCTGGAACTGTGGCGCGATCGGTGTGGCTGTTGCGTACCACCACCTTGAGATTGCCATAGCCCTGAGCGCCCTGAACTTCTTCACGCTGCGCTACATGGGAAGGCTGGTGCGGTCGGTGACCGGTGAGCCTGTGGTTGAAGATGGGCAGACGACCAAGCCTGTGGAAGTTCGGGAGTCTGATAACGAAAAAAGCCCCTGAAATCAGGGGCTTTTTTCGGTTGGTTGGTGGAGACGGCGTCACTCTAATAGGTAACCTAATATATTAAATTTATGGGATTTTTTGTTTGAGCTATCGTCAAATCTGGTGTTCAGAGACTTGATCAAGCAACATCCTGATTGTCTGTATCCACCTCGATTCCGTCTCTGAATTTAACCCCAGTGATGACCTTGCCCAGATAGTGGAAGCCGCGCTGACGGCGCCAGTTTTTCTGCGCACACTCCCCGAGCTTGAACATCATCTGCAACATGCCGTCCCGACTCAGGCAGCCCTTTGTTCTCTTGGTCCGGTGGCGGATGGTGCCGAAGGTCGACTCAATCGGATTGGTCGTCCTCAAGCTCTGCCAGTGCTGGGCCGGGAAATCATAAAAGGCCAACAGTTCTTCGCGATCCTTTTGCAGGCACTGGACGGCCTTTGGGTATTTGGCTTCAAATCGCTTCTCGAACCGATCGAAGGCGGTTTCGGCGTCCTCCTTGGTCTCCGCCTGCCAGATGTCGTGCAGGGCCGTCTTCATCTTGGACTGGACCGACTTGGGCACGCAGTTCAGCACATTGCCGGTCTTATGCATCCAACACCGTTGCTGACGTGTTTCGCCGTATACTTCCTCGAGTGCCGCCCAGAAGCCCATGGCGCCATCGCCAATGGCCAGGCTGGGCGCATTCAAGCCTCGCGCCTTGAGATCCAGCAACACTTCACGCCAGCTCTGTGTGGACTCGCGGACACCGTCCTCAATCGCCAAGAAGCGCTTCTCGCCGCGGTCATTCACACCGATCACGACCAGGGCGCACAGCTTGGCATCCTCGGCCCGCAAACCGCTGTAGATGCCGTCCGCCCACAGGTACACCCAACGGTCCCGGTCTAATCGACATTGGCGCCAGGCGTCATACTCCTGGGCCCACTGACGTTTCAGTCGGGCGACGGTGCTGGCCGACAAGCCCTTGGCCTCCGGGCCCACCAGAATCTCCAGCGCACTCTCCATCTCACCAGTCGACACCCCTTTGAGGTACAGCCAGGGCAACGCCGCTTCCAGCGAGCGGGTCTTGCGGACATACGGCGGAACCAAGGCCGACCGGAAGGTCACCGGGTGACCATCTTTTGCTCGCACCTTCGGTACTTTGACGGTGATCGGGCCAACCCCCGTTTGAATGGCTCGCTCAGGTTGATACCCATTGCGAACCACGGCCGCTCGACCATCCTCCAGCTTACGCCCTCCAACGGTGTCCATGAACTCAGACAACTCAGCTTCGACTGCCTGATGAATCAACTCCCGTGCGCCTCGACGCAGCAACTCGGTCAAAGGATCAACCGATTCCTCTCGACCTGATATCCCGACAACGTTACTCTTTCCCATGGCGGTGTACTCTTGGTTGGTTGACTGTTTGGCGACAACAAATCAACCAGATACGCCGCTTTCTTTCAAATCTTCAAACACCAGATTCAGTTATAACTCTTTTTGTTTTGTTAAATGAATGTTACCGGCAAAGTTACCCTCATTTTACATCTGTCTAAAAGAGTAGGAAGCGATCTTGTTGGATACTTTAACGTTTTGAGTTGGGGCCCGCTTACTAGTCTTGGATCGATTCTCAAACCCAAAAATTGGTTGCAAAATCAAAGCGAAACTCACTGCTAAATTAGCTCTTGGATGTCAGGAAGTCTATCATCGGGTATCTCGATTCGTTTGTCGTTTGAGACCAGAGGCACGAGCAGTTATCGGTTCAACTTCAGAATTTCTTCAATGATGTTCAGAAGATCTCTGACCTGTGGAGTGGCGGCTTACTAAATGGAATATCTCGCGGAAGGTTTAAAGGATTTTTAGATGGAAATTCGACGTGTTGAGGAGTTTCTTGGTGAGCTATCCCTTTTGCCACTGAATTGTCTAGTTGCTGATCGACAACCATACAGCTTGCTAATGCTTCAGCCAGGCGGACCGATCTGCGGAAATGAGGAGAGAGTTGGACATTCAGACTCAGCGAGGGGAAGCGACCTGTGCCGCACATTTCTTCAGCAAAGTCTTGATGAGCAGGCCGAGCTCGTGATCGCACCCGAATATTGTACGCCTTGGTCAGTAGTTGAAGAGATAGGGGGGGCTCACTCACCAATACGTCCCCCGGAGGGAGCTATCTGGGTCTTGGGATGCGAAACTATAAGGCCTCGCGATCTGCGGCGAGTCGTTGAGAGGTTGCGAGATGAGGACCATTTCGTTTATCACGAATCAATTCGCGACCCTAACGCAGAAGCGAAAAGCTACCTAAATCCTTTGACTTACGTTTTCTGGTGCTCTAAGTCAGACGGATCGAAAGTTCTCAGTTTTGTTATCCAGTTTAAGACTACGCCGAGCAGGGATCGGCTAGATGTTGAGCAACGTTCCATGATTGTTGGAGCTCAGGTATACACATTTAACCGAGCTCAAGATCAGATTGGCCTTATGTCAATCATCTGCTCAGACGCGTTTGCATACTCTGAAGATTTGGTTAATGAGTCACATACCAACATGCTTCTAATTCATATCCAGCTGAATCCTAAGCCTGCTCATCAAGATTTCTCAAATTATCGCCGTAGACTCCAAAGCATAGCCTCACATAGAGAAGTTGAGCTTATTTGTCTGAATTGGGCAGGAGCAATAGTAGAGAAAAAAGTTGATGGTGGAGAGGAGCCTTGGCACAACAATGCCGGTTCAGCTTTTTACTTCCCTCCAAGGAAATACAAACCAAATGAATTCCTGATCGAGGCAGCCCATCGGTTTGGGATCTATTATAGCATCGTTGAACGTTGGCACGCCCTTTATTTGAACCAAGAGCCGCATGCTATTTTGTTTCAAAAGCAAAAGGTGATGATTCACGGCGAGCCGGCTGCAATTGAACCTGCCACCTGTATTGTGGCGAAAAAGCGTTGGACGTGGGGTGAAGGAGACATTGATTTCAAAGAATTTGAACACCCTAGTGATGGGTTTGACCAAGCCTTACTTCATTACAAAAACGCTGCACCGCAACTCGAAGAGCTTGTGCGGGAGTCGCCGATTGCAGTTGAGCGGGTGCTTGAATTGCTGGTTGGTGATCCTCGAAAGCCCGAAGACTGGTTTCAGATAAAAGAGCTCAGTTGTATGAAGGTCGGCGAGGGTGAGGCCATTAGACGAGTGACGGTTAATCAAGACAATGATCCACATTCGGTTGGAGTTTCTTTCCGTAAAAGAAGACTTCAGCGAGCAGAGGATGCCGTTACTCTTCCTGGCAATGGGGTCCCTTGGCCTGCACCCCTTAAGGGGCTAGAACAAGGGTTTGCCTATAGCTGGCAGTCCGGCAGTCCGCATACCAATATCAGTGTCGACGCTGATGGAAGTCGTGCAACCTTAATCTTCCTTGGCGACGAAGCTGATACCAGTGTTGTAAAAAGCGTTTTTAAAGCCATGTCACAAGCGCTAAGAATAAACGCAATTAAGAGGGATGCTGAGATAGAAAGAGCTTGCGATCATCTTTGTGTCGTTTATCGAAAAGAAAACAAATTACAGGCTTATGGGATAGAGAAAATAAGTCGTATTGATCGCCCGCCGGAATCTTCGGCTGTGGATATTGCATCGGGAGAAGACTGATGGACCAGGCGAGTATTGTTGAAAAGCTGGAATCTAAATTTGGACCGGTGACAGAAGTTAGACCCGGTGTGTTTAAAGCAAGTGAAATTTTTAAAGGTCGTAACTATGCAGTTAGGTACTTTCAGCTTCACGCCAACGTTTTCGATATAGCAGAGAGGTTAAACGCATACCAAGAAGACCTTATGGCAGAGACATTTTTCGACCCTGAGGTGCCGGCGGACCTACGCTGGAATCACTACCTTTACCTCCTGACTGACGCTGACGCATTTGACAGCTTCCAAGAGTTTCGTTCAGTGAAGGCTCAAATTGAAGGGGATCGGGCATACTCCCGTAAAGTGATTCTGACAGAGGCCGAATTTGAAGAAATGTTGTTGGAAGAGCCGGTTGAGATATCTCCCGGCTTACCTTTAGATGTCTCACACCAATGGATTCGGCATTTAGAAGAACGAGAATTATCGTTCGTCCTAGATGATCAGATCTCCGCTCCGAAATCTGCCCGATTGATTAAAGAAGGCTATAAAAAAAGCTTCGTACCTTCACCAGATGTGAGTGAACTCTCCGGACCTGAGGGGCTTGCTAGTGACCATTTTTTGACTACGTTGGAAATCGAATCCTTTCGTTCTTATCCCTCGCAAAAGACTTTTGAGTTTGGGGACGTAAACTTAATTTATGGAGCTAACGGTGTTGGCAAAACATCGCTTTTAGAGGCAATAGAGTACCTCTATTGTGGAGGAAATAAACGAAGCGGTGAAAATATAGAAGGAGCAACTGTTAGAGGACGATTCATTGGAGGTGAAGATCCAATGGTCACATCTTCTTCGACCAATGCAGCTATTTTGAGAGCTCGAAATGCTCACTGGTACTCGAAAATAGATGTTAGAAAGCCGACTCTCATTGAGAGCTTCGCAAAGTTCAACTTTTTAGATACTGATGCTGCCGTCCACCTTAGTACATCAAACGATAGCGAAGAGCGTTTAAAGAACGATATTGCACGTCTTTTGCTGGGAACAGAAGTTGAAAAAATGTCGAGTAAGCTATCGAGGGTGGGTGAAAAGCTTAAAGAAGAAATACGTTACTCGAATAAGAATATCGAAGTAATCCAAGAGCAGCTTCTGTCGGCAGAAGAGAGGCTTAAGTCTGAGTTAAATTCTCCCAAAATTTCTGATGGCCTGTATGTTGACCTTTGCCATGTTTTAGAAAGGTGTGGTTGGTTGACAGTGCCGAAATCAAAAGATTTTTCGGTTGAGTTTCGAGATGCTCTGAATTCGGCTAGTTTGGCTGCAAAGGAAATAGAGACGAGGTCTAGTAAGGACACTACTCTGGAGCCCGGATTGATTTCTGAAATAATTGTAGAGCAAGAGCTGAATTTGAAAGAGGCAGAGGACCTCTCAAAGCAGATAAAAAAAATACTGTTTGAGAAAAATGATGCTCGTCGCCAGGAGGAAAGCCTCAAAACAAGCGTATCAAGGATCAGAAGCTTGCTTGAGTACGCGAGATCGGGATTTACGAAAAAGCTTTCTGAAAAGAGTGTCCTTCGTGATCAACATGAAAATATTCGGGAGAGGCTCTCTTTAGTTGGTTCTGAGCTCGGTGGATTGCCTCAGGCGCTAGATCTGGAAGTTGAGCTTCACGAGGCTTACCAATCATGTTCGGGGGAGATTGGTGATCTAAAAGAGCGTGTAACTTCACTTACTGGAGAGGTCAAAACGCTAGAGTCGACAATGGAGTCTGTCGCAGTGCTCAAACAGCGACTGCTATCGGCTGCCAGTGAGTTAATTTCAAATACTCATGATCGTGAACACTGCCCACTTTGCCGAACTCGATTTGAAGCTGAGGAGCTAAAAAAGCGGATTGAAAAAAAGCTCGAAAGCGTCGAAGAGAAAATGTTGTTGGATGCTCAGAAACGGCTCGAAGATGCTTCTAAATCCTTGGCCAGAGAAGAGCATCTTTTTGTGGTGCTAGAGAAGTTAAAGAATTTCGTTAAGCCACAACTTTCTCTAACGATAAAGCAGGCGATTGACGCCTTCAAAAAGACTGGCAAAACACTGGACCAAGTCGAAGAAGACATATCGAAGCTAGATGAGGAACTTAAATATCTGGAAAAGAAAGGGTTGTCTGAGTCTGATTTGCACAAGCTACTTTTCGAGTCTGAGTTAGATGCTCTCCCCACTCCCGAAGACTTGGAGTCGATGCACTCGGACCTTGAGAGTTTACTTGAGCAAAACTTTGCCAACCAAGAAAAGCTTAAGACTGATCTATCACTGGCCGAAGAGAAAATTTCAAAGCTTACTGACATGCCGGCTGGTTCTGAGGAAGATTCACCGGACCGGAAAATTCAAGGGCTACGGGATCGAATTGCGAATTTGGATAATCTCCACTCCGCTGTAGCCGCTTTGGATTCAGTGTTGAAAGATTTTCGTTCTATCGGAAAGGGGAGCCTTCGACAACAACTGGAGCAGGCGAGAGGCTTGGCTGAGCGTCTCGAATTGGCGGTGCAATCGGAACTTCACTCCGATCAAACTGTACAAAAGCTGAAGGATGAAGTTTCCGCTCTGAGAGAAAGCTTAGATGACGAGCGCAGTGCCCGGCTCAGGCTCAATGAGGCTGACTCGTTGATCGACAATATGGTCAACCAAGTCAAAGAGGGCACTCTTTCTGACCAGGTACTTAGGTCTAATGCCGCCGACATTGGTGCAATTTTTTCCACCATTCATGCTCCGAACGAGTTCAAAGTCAATGTAAGTAACGGTGGGTCGCTCAATCTGACACGGGTGGAGTCTAATGATCACGTTTCACTAATGCAGATGAGTACTGGACAACGGGCCGCTTATGCATTGTCACTTTTCCTCTCGATGAATAAGAGTCTTGTGGCTGGCCCTCCTGTGATATTGATGGACGATCCGATAGCTCACATCGATGATTTAAACATCCTCTCTTTTTTGGATCATCTCCGTGATATCGCGATAGCGGGCTCTAGGCAAATTTTCCTGGCTACTGCCGACGCCAAGCTAGCAGGGCTATTTCGACAAAAGTTTCGCTTCATGGGCGGAACCGGATTTCGTGAATTCAAATTAGCGAGATAGCCTATTATTTGATCTTCAGTGACGTTGCTTTCTGAGTCGGAGTCTCAAAAGAGGTATGGCTGTATTTGCCAGAGCCAGTCGGGGAAAACGACATGCGAGCTCTGATCGCTGCATTAAGTGTAAACAGGAGTTTTGGGAAGGAGCTCTGAACCTTATTTGGCTTTTATGTAGCTCATACAAAGCTAATAGATTTTCAAGCGTATATCACCTCTGTGAAAAAAGGCACTGGACATGCGATGCTGTGCTCTCCTCTCCTCCGACTATGTCCTGCATATCATCAGATTAAAGCACCCGCAGCGGGTCAAAATTCGCTCTCAAGGTTTGGGCGATCTCGTTAGCGCTCTTCCCCGGGAAATGACCGGAGTTCCCGGCATTTTGAATTGACCGTGAGGGAGGGCTGTGGAACCATCCGTCGATAAATCAGAATGGAGTGTTGTGTTGTGGCGAATAACGGCTGGAGAGAACCCCTAGGTAGATATGCAGACACTCTGAAAACAAAGTTCGCAGCCCTTACAACGGGGGAACCGGAGGACCAACTGCGAGGGCCGTTTGAGCGCTTGCTCACCGAGGTTGGTACTGCTTCGGGATTGGCAATCGTCCCGATTGGAGAAATCCTTCTCTCATCAGGACAAGGTAAGCCTGATTACGGTGTCGAGTGTGACGGTTTGCTCTGCGGACACATTGAATTAAAGGCTCCGGGGAAAGGAGCCGATACCACTCGCTTCTCAGGACACGATAAAAAGCAATGGGCACGGTTTTCGGAGCTTCCTAACGTGTTGTACAGCGATGGCCAAGAGTTTGCGCTATACCAGGCCGGGGAATTGCAGAAAGTCGTCAAATTGGAGGGAAGTCCCACAGCTCTGGGCAGTTTGGCGGTTACGGATGCCAACGCTAGTCAACTAGAGGCTTTATTCACTGCTTTCTTCCTATGGGAACCGGAAGTCCCAGGGAGCTCAAGACAGCTGGCCCAGTTTCTTGCCCCTTTGTGCCGTATGTTGCGAGACGATGTTCTGGACGCACTAAATAATAGGGTCGGTGCTGTAGAGTCAGCGGCGCAAGATTGGCGCCGCTACCTCTTTCCTGGTGCTGACAATGCTCGGTTTGCCAATGATTATGCGCAAACGGTTACCTTTGCTTTACTGCTGGCCCGGTCAAATGGCAGTGACACCCTCTTTCTCGACAAAGCAATTCAATCGCTGACCCATGCCAATACATTGCTTGCTCGTGCGCTCAAAGTCCTTACTGACCCCCTAGTCCAGGACCACCTCAGCACCTCTCTGGGCATGCTTCAGCGAGTCATTGATAGAGTGCCAATAGGAACGATGAGTGGGGGCCGCAGAGACCCTTGGCTACACTTCTATGAAGACTTCCTGGCCGAGTACGATCCGAAACTTCGTAAAGACGCTGGCGCTTACTACACACCGGTAGAAGTTGTGCAGGCGCAAGTCCGTATGGTCGATGATCTGCTGCGGAAGAAACTGAGCAAGAAGCACGGTTTTGCTACGGGCGGCGTAAATGTTCTCGATCCCGCAGTGGGCACAGGTACATATTTGTTGGGTATCGCAGAGCATGCCTTGGAGTCAGTGCGGCAAAATGAAGGAGAGGGGGCGCTACCCGCCAGAGCTGATTATCTTGCATCACACTTGTTCGGTTTCGAGATCATGGTTGGACCTTATGCAGTGGCATCGCTGCGACTGACTCGCATGTTTGATCAGTACGGCGGTCACCCGCCCGCTGATGGTGTTCAGATCATGCTGAACAACACCATGGAATCACCTTACGAAAAGATACCGGAACTCCCTTTGATGTATCAGCCGATTGGCAAAGAGCACCAGCGCGCAAAGCGAGTTAAAGAGACCGTCCCAGTGATGGTTTGTATCGGCAATCCGCCATACGACCGGCATGCAGCTGCAACCGATGAAAACCGTGCGATGACAGGGGGGTGGGTACGCTGGGGCGAAACGAAAGATGGTAGCGACTCTATTCTCCAGAATTTTATTGAGCCCGTTAGAGCGGCCGGGAAAGGTGGTGGTTTAAAGAACCTTTACAATCTCTACGTCTATTTCTGGCGCTGGGCGCTTTGGAAAACCTTCGAGCAAGACATGATGCAAGGTCCGGGCGTAGTCAGCTACATTACTGCCAGTTCGTTCCTCGACGGTGATGCTTTTCTGGGAATGCGCCGTCACATGCGGCAAACTTGCGATGAAATTTGGGTCATCGACCTGGGCGGTGAGGGGCGCGGCACTCGCCAGGACGAGAATATCTTTGCTATTCAAACACCAGTGGCTATAACCGTCGCTGTGAGGTACGGCGAACCGCAGCCAGAGACCCCTGCAAAGGTTCATTTCACACGCTTTGAAGGTCCGAAAAAGGCGAAACTCGAATGTCTGGAAAAAATAAATAGCCTCGAGTGTATAGCTTTTACGATTTGCTCAAATGATTGGGATGCACCTTTCCGCCCGAAAGGTCAGGGTGGTTACTTTGACTGGCCATTACTGACCGACCTCATGCCTTGGCAGCACTCTGGTGTGCAAGGTAAGAGAATATGGCCCATCGCTCAGGATGTGGATATCTTGCATGCAAAGTGGAAGGAGCTGATGTCGAGCAGTGATCGTGCAGCACTTTTCAAGGAAAGCAGTGATCGCTTTATTCACCGCAGATACGCCCAGTTTCATCCCGAGCACCAAGATGAGCGACCACTAGCTGATCTTCCCAAAGATACTAGCGTGCCCCCGATCCTCCCGTATGGATTCAGAAGTTTTGACCGCCAATACATCATCGCCGATGGTAGGCTTCTCTCCAGACCAAGACCTCAGCTTTGGCAGGCACATTCTGAGAAACAGATTTATCTCAGTAGTCAACTGACTTCTCCGCTTGGAGTAGGGGCAGGTTTGTCTGTGAGTGCATATGTTCCAGATTTGCACTATTTTGCAGGCCGCGGGGCCAAGGACATACTGCCCCTATACCGCGACCCGGCGGGTGAGGTGCCGAATCTACACCCGGGGCTTCTCAAGCAAATGTCTGCGTCATATGGTGTAGATGTGAAACCGGAGGATGTCGCCGCTTACCTTTACGCTGTGTTGGCACATCCCACATTCACTGATCGCTACCAGGACGAACTGACTACCAAAGAACTCCGGCTTCCAATAACCGCTGATGGAGAGCTTTTTGCTAGGGCCGTTAAAATTGGCCGTGAGCTCTTATTTTTGCACACTTATGGAGAACGTTTCGCTGATGGCCAGGAATGGCCGGCTGCTGAGATCAAGAATACAAAAGCTGTGGATCATTCGACCTTGCCGGAAAAGTTTGATTACGACATCGAGCGCCACGTGTTAATAGTTGGGGATGGTGAGTTTGCTCCAGTACCGCCTAAAGTCTACGAATATGAGATTTCAGGACTTAAAGTGGTTCAGAGCTGGCTTGGATACCGACTGAAAAACCGGAGGGGCAAGAAAAACTCACCACTAGACAGAATCACTGCAACTGGATGGGGTGCGGAATACACGACGGAGTTGTTGCGCCTGCTTAATTTGTTGAATCGCACTATTGCTATACAACCTATGCAGGCGAGCTTGTTGGCGGATATTGAAATTGGCCCGCAAATGAATGCTGCAACTATTGGTAACCCACCAGATGAGTTTCGCAATGCGCCTAAAATTAGCGGATCGCAACCGAAGTTAGATCTATGAAGTGGCCTTTGGGGCCGGTACTTTGACTGCCCCAAAATGTCACTCAGCCCTGATCGTTAGGTGTTACTGAGCTGCAGGTTTATAGATGCTCAGGTAAACCTTACGAAGGTGTTCCCCGTCAGAACAATATCGGTTTCGAGGTGAGAGGCAGGCCAGACAAGCTATAAGGTGTACCATCAAAATGACGATTCGTTATGCCCAGTTGGCAGAAAACCATTTGAGTAAAGCTGTATCGTTTGGTCCACTCAGCGCACCCTTTGGGTGACTCAGTCGCTTAGAGGCATATTCCAATGGATCTGCCAGCTTGCCGGCAGATGATCTAGGGAAGGTCTGAATAACCGCCGATTTTCGCCAGTATCGGTTTGAAACGGCCAAAATCCGAAAATTCGGACGTCATTCTCCCGTTGTTTGTCTGTTTGTTGCCCGTTTCCCGCCGATTTGGC
>Ga0114909_1000470_pt1 | contig 29880 bp, 30 predicted proteins | sample MalvireepMed_906_FD_87290 | JGI IMG/M metagenome (GOLD analysis project Ga0114909, IMG submission 87290) | Marine viral communities from the Global Malaspina Expedition - Malaspina viral metaG DeepMed_906 | ecosystem: Environmental > Aquatic > Marine > Oceanic | place: Mediterranean Sea...
CTTCTAACTTGCCCGTTTCGGTATCAACAATAACCATTTTGTTTGATGCGTTGGCAGCAATTTGGAAGTAACGACCTGATGGATCGTAAAAACCATCATGTAAGAATTCTGAAGAGGCAATTGAAGTAATAGTTAAGTTATCTAAGTCTGAATAATCAACTTGTAACATTTGACCTGTTTCTTTAACAGCAACAGTAAATTCAGATTTATTAGGAGAAGTATAAACTGCAGCTACACGTGCTTCGTTTACAAATTCACCTTTAGTATTGTAACCACGGGTTGTAATAACTTTTAATGGATTTAATGTTACCGCATCCATAATTACAAAATGCGCAGGCCAGTAGCCACCAGCAACAACGTATTTTCCGTCACCAGATACAGCAATATCACGAGCGTCATAGGCCATTTTAGTTTCAGCAACTAACATTTTTTCAGGCTTTTGCCACAAATCGATTTTATTAACTTTACCGTCACGACCGATGGTGTACCAGAAACGACCTACATCTTCTGCGTGGTCAATTTTATGGTGCTCAGTACCTTTAATTACATGTACTGCGTAACCGGTGTCGATATGAGTGATGATTTTTTTAGTATCGCCATCGATAATTGCAGCTTTACCAGCATCACGCTCGATAACAACGAAGAAGTTTTTCCAGTTTAAACCATGTAGCGGTTTAGTTGGATAGTCTTTTGGCGCAACAAATTCTTTGGTATGACTGCGCATTTGCTCTAATGACATTTCCGGTGGCACTGGCGGAGTCATTTGGATAAATGTTGCTAAGTTAGATATTTCTTGTTTGCTAAATAAATCATCAAAGTTGTTCATACCGCCTTCAGTACCTAAAGAAATGATTTTCTCTAGTCTCTTTTGGCCTTTCTTCAACATATTTTTCGGCTCAAGATTTTTACCGGTAGCGCCTTTACGTAAAACACCATGACAACCTGCACAGCGTTGAAAGTAATGTAATTGTGCTTTTTCAAAGTCAGCTTCAGACAAAGTTGGTTCACTTGCAGATACTGTCATGCTAACACCCGTAGCAGCCATACCTATCGCAAGTCCAAGTGCTGAAAGACCATATTTTACTTTTTTCATTGGTTACTCTCCAGATCATTATAAATTAACACTTTAATCAGCAGTTCACTTTTTCCATTCGTTATAAAACTAGCGGGTAAAGACCTTAGGACAAACTGCCAACATAAATTATCTGTACACAATTGCGTGAACTATTCTCATAAAAAAACTAGTGCAACATCTGCTCAATAAAGCACCGCTTTTGTGTAACTAAATATTACTATCTAGCAAACGAGACTTTGATAATGTGATGCAGATCAAGTTTGAAAAAAAAGTTCAATTAATGAATAAACAAGTTGATCAAGGTCAACAAATCTCTTGATTTAAAAACAAAGCACAGCAGAAACGAGTAGAGTAATAACTAGAAACACCAAACACTTAACCATATTTTTTTTAAGGGTATTATCATGAATAACCGCAATAAATCATTTATTTATGCCGCTATAATAGGTCTAATTATTGTTGCTATTTTCCTCGGTTTTTTATCTAGTTTAGCGAATCCTATTTCTTGGATTCTTATTGCTGTACTCATTCTTATCCCAGTGCTTTATAAGAAAATGAGCAACCCACATCAGATTCAGTGGAAAAGTGAATACAGCGTTGGTATCAAGCATATAGATGATGACCATAAAAAATTGATTAGCTTATTGAATCAATTTTCTATCGCCTATGATTACGCTATGAGTGAAAGCTTTGAAGAAGAAGCATTAAACGAATTAATCAGTTATACCAAGTACCATTTTGAGCGCGAAGAGCAACTGCTGTTAGAAAATGACTATCCCGATTTTGAAGCACACAAAGCTCAGCACCAAGTGATGATTGAGCAAGTAGAAAAGTTCGTGCAGTTATACAATGAAAAAGGCCATGATGCCTTAGATGAGATTAGTGGCTTTTTAAAAGACTGGCTTATTAACCATATTAACGGCACTGATAAGCAATACAGTCATCATTTGAACGAACGCGGCATTCATTAGTAATCTTGCTTACTTCAAAATCCTAACCTACGTGACTTTGTCTTAAGAGTGCTATGAAGTTATTTCTACTCTTAAGATAAAGATTAATCACCTGCATGCATTAAGCTCTCAAGAACAAATCATAAAAAAACCATTAAGCTGATTTAAATCAATAAACGCCTCGCTTGCTTTTACAAAGCATGATCTTCCACAAAAAAATAATTCCCTGTTACAGGTAAGGTTTAATTATCTTATTTGTGGTGCGAAGAATTATTGATGAACAGACATATTCTATTGATCAGCGGTTTACTGACATTTTTCCATTTTTCAAGTTTTGCTAATAGCGCAAGCTCAACTAATACAAGCGAGTTAGACTCGGCTCGTAAAACAGCACTAATTCATGTTGTTAAGCAAGACTGTGGTTCGTGCCATGGCATGACCTTAAAAGGAGGCTTAGGGCCTGCTTTACTACCTGAAAACCTTCAAGACAAGCCAATTCTCTTTTTGCAAAATACCATTTTATATGGCCGTACAGGTACAGCAATGCCGCCATGGAAAACCTTATTAACCGAACAAGAAGCCTTGTGGATATCTCAACAGCTTAAAGCTGGCCAGATAACAAATAAATAATAGAAGGACGTACAATGAATAAAGTATCAATGAAAATTGCCAGCGCAATGGTAATTACCTCACTGTTATCATCATGTAGTAATACGCAAAAGATTGATGTCACTAACCAAAATCAAGCCCTACGTGCCACTGGCGATATGGGAGTTGTAATAGAGCGTGCTAGCGGGCAAGTACAAATTATTAACCATAGTAATAAAGAAGTCTTAGCAGAAGTAAGCGGCTTAGGTGACTTATCACATGCTTCCATCGTTTACTCTCGTGATCAACGTTATGCTTATGTATTTGGCCGTGATGGTGGTTTGAGCAAAATAGATATCCTTAAAGATAAAGTTGCCAAGCGCATTATTCAGTCAGGCAATAGCATCGGCGGAGCCATCAGCCAAGATGGTAAGTTAGTTGCCGTATCAAATTACAGCCCTGGCGGGGTAAAAGTTTTTGATAGTGAAACATTAGCGTTAGTTGCCACGATTGACAGTACTGAATTAACGGCCAAACCCAAAAATGCAGACGGCAGTCCAGTTCGCTCAAAGGTAGTTGGTTTAGTTGATGCGCCTAATAATAAATTTGTTTTTAGTTTATTTGATAGCCACGAAATTTGGGTCGCCGACTTCGCCAATATAGAACAAGATAAACAGCCTAAATTAACCAAGTTTACTGACATAGGATTATTTCCTTATGATGCCCTAATTGGTGGTGACGGCCGCTATTATATCGCTGGCTTGTTTGGTGAAGATGGAATGGCGCTACTTGATTTATGGCATATAGAAAAAGGCGTACAACGTATTTTGCCCAATTACGGCAAAGGTCAGCAGAAATTACCTGTTTATAAAATGCCTCACTTAGAAGGCTGGGCAATGGCTGGTGATTACGCTTTTGTGCCTGCGGTTGGTCAGCATAAAGTCTTAGTGGTTAGCACTAAAACTTGGCAGCAAGTGGCAGAAATTCCGGCACATAGCCAACCAATATTTGTCATGGCTCAACCTGACAATCGTCAAATTTGGGTAAACTTTGCTTTTCCTGATAACAACACTATTCAAGTGTTTAATAGTGAAACCTTTGCTCTTGTAAAAACACTCACTCCTGGCCCTGCTGTATTACACATGGAGTTCACGCCTCGCGGTGAAGAAGTATGGATGTCAGTACGTGATAGCAATGAAATTCAAGTTTACGATACTCAAACAAAAACCTTGCAAAAAACACTTAATTCGAAAAGTCCTAGTGGCATATTTTTCACTAATCGCGCACACCAAATAGGGCTGTAATTATGACTTCATTACCCGTTATTAACCAACTACAGCAAAACATCATTAATAATGTTCAGAAAGGTTTTCCTTTAGTTGCTAGGCCCTATCAAAGCATAGCTAATATGCTTGCTGGCGAAAAAAATGATGGCGAATTTTCTGACATAACTGAAACCAGCATTTTTAACGCGATAGAAGCTTTGAATAGCAAAGGTATTATTTCGCGAATAGGCCCTGTTTTTGATCATAAAAAAGCAGGAGCAAGTACCTTAGCAGCACTTGCCGTACCGACCGATGAACTTGATAAAGTTGCTGGTATTGTTAATCAATTTGAGCAAGTAAACCATAACTATGGCCGTGAATCTTATGCTCAAAAAGAAAACTATAACTTATGGTTTGTGGTAACCGCGAGCGATATGGTGGCGTTAAAAAGTACCTTAACCAATATTGAACTGCAAACAGGGTTACCTGTGTTAATCCTACCTATGGAAGCGTCTTATCATATTGATCTTGCCTTTAGCATCAACATTACTGGCCAAGAAAGTCCGGTTATAACTAAGACTGATAATATCGAGCAAGAACACTTTTTAGGTGACCCAAAACTTTCTGCCGCCGAGCAAAACAATTTACGTAAAGCGATCGAAAAAGGACTGCCTTTAGCGCTTAATCCTTATTTAGTAATAGCGCAATCATTAGGTATTTTAGAAGTGCAAGTACTCACACAAATAGCGCAATGGCAGCACGAGGGCTTGATTCGCCGATTTGGCTTAGTGGTTAAACATAGAAAGCTCGGTTACGATGCCAATGCCATGGTGGTCTGGAATATCAAGAATACGGACATTGATAACATTGCGCCTAAATTAGCGAAATGTGCTGCAGTTTCTTTGTGTTACCAACGTCCACGTCGTTTTCCTGATTGGCCATATAACTTGTTTTGCATGATCCATGGCACCGATAGAGCAGTTGTCATACAGCAAATACATGACATTACTGAACAGCTTCAGCTTCAGCATATAAACAAAGACATCTTATTTAGCTTTAAAGCTTACAAACAACATGGTGCCCGTTATCTGCAAAAGAGGCAAAAATCACCATTAACAAAGCTGAAACAAGGATAACTCTCATGACTAATATCAATGCCGAAGCAAACATTTACCCAAAAAATAGTCGAACAATGATAGCGCCATTATCGGCGCTTGATAAAAGTTTAATTAACTTATTGCAACATGGATTACCGGTATGCGAACGACCTTTCCAACAAATCGCCGACGAGCTTGACAGTACAGAGCAAGAAGTCATTGCTCACTTAAATGCTTTAAAGGATAACCAAGTATTAAGCCGTTTTGGTCCTATGTTTGATGCCGCTTGTTTAGGCGGCGCTTTCACATTAGCCGCACTTGCTGTTCCTGAAGAAGATTTTGACAAAGTAACAGAGCAAGTAAATAGCTTCGAACAAATTGCCCATAACTACCAACGTAACCATGACTACAACATGTGGTTTGTTATTGCTACCGAAGCGGTGGATGAAATTGAAAAAGTCGTTAAAGCGATTGAAGATAAAACCGGTTTAAAAGTACTGAATGTACCTAAATTAAAAGAGTTTTATGTTGGGCTGTACTTGCCTGTATAAGGAAAGTTTACAACGTTACCCTTATTATCTAAGAATTAAGTACCTAAAGATTAAATACCTAAAGACTAAACTCCCTTCCTAAAATTAGCGGGAGAACAAAGTAGAGTGAATTTTATGTCAATTGTCACCGCATCAAGTTTAACACCATTAGAGCGCCAATATATTCTGTTAACGCAAAATGGTTTACCTATTATTGAAAAACCGTATCACTATATCGCTGAGCAGCTTGCGATAAACGTAAATGAAGTATTAGCGTTAACCAATTCACTATTAGAGCGCGGTATCATCCGCCGTATTGCCGCTGTGCCTAATCACTATAAACTGGGTTATCAATATAACGGCATGACTGTCTGGGACATCGCGGATGAACACGCAGAAAAATTTGGCGATGCTGTAGGTCGGTTACCCTTTGTTAGTCACTGCTATTTAAGACCACGCTTTCTGCCACAGTGGAATTATAATTTATTTGCCATGGTGCATGGAAAAACCCCTGAAGCAATAGACAAATACCGAAACCAGATCAAAGAACTGTTAAAAGACGTTTTGGTGTCACGCAATGATGATGCAAATCAAGACATCCACACTAAATGTAGTGATATGTTAACTAGCACTAAAATACTGAAAAAAACAGGTCTGCGTTTAAAGCGTTGATTGTTATTAGTCAAGTCTAACAACCTAAGTGGCAAATTAATTACCGGTTAATGGCTTTAACAATAACACCGAAGTGATAAACGCAGCGAGAGCCAAAGGTTTTAACTATTATGTTTAGAATTTCACAGTTATTAAAAACACTTCATGATGACATGCTTGAACTTAAGCCCGTTAAAGCGTCAAGGAAAATGCCCGGTCCTGTGGTTATTTGGAACCTAATTCGTCGTTGTAATTTACAATGTAAACATTGTTATTCCACTTCCTTAGATATTGATTTTAAGGATGAACTATCAACGCAAGAAATCAAAAACACCATAGACGATTTAAAAGTAGCTCAGGTACCAGTGCTTATTTTATCAGGTGGTGAGCCACTACTTCGCCCAGATATTTATCAAATTACCGATTATGCGAAACAAAAAGGTTTTTACCTTGCACTTTCCACTAACGGCACTTTAATAAACGAAGAAAACATTGAGCAAATTAAAGCGGCTGACTATCAATATGTGGGGATAAGTATTGACGGTTTAGAGGAGTTTCATGATGAATTTCGTCGTCAAAAAGGCAGTTTTAAAACTTCAATGCACGCGATTAAATTATGTAAAGAGGCAGGCATAAAAGTAGGCATGCGTTTATGTTTAACACGTGAAAACTACGACGATTTACCTGCCATGCTTGATCTGATGGAAGAAAACAAAGTCGACAAGTTTTATCTCTCGCACTTAAATTATTCAGGTCGTGGCAAACGCAGTGCTGAAAATGATGCCATGTTTAAAATGACTAAAGGCGCCATGGAATTGCTTTTTGAACGTTCGTGGTCACATATAAACCAAGGCATGGATACTGACTTTGTTACCGGTAACAATGATGCTGACGGACCATTTTTATTGCAATGGGCTACCAAAAAATTTGCAGAAAAACACCCTGAAGCTATCGATAATTTAAAGCAACGCTTAATTAATTGGGGCGGAAATGCTAGTGGAGTTAATGTCGCGAATATTGATAATACAGGCACAATTCACCCTGATACTTACTGGTGGAATCACCCTATTGGTAATGTTAAAACTGAAAAGTTTTCTGATGTTTGGCGCAATACCCAAGACCCACTAATGTTAGGTTTTAGAGAGACTCCTAGGCCTGTCAAAGGACGTTGCGCTAATTGTGACTATTTGGCTATTTGTGGTGGTAATACCCGTACTCGCGCTTTTGCCCAATCGGGAGACGCATGGGCAGAGGATCCTGGTTGTTACTTAGACGATAAGGAAATTGGCTTTATCGCAACAGCACACAAGCCAACTCAAACAGAGCAGATTCAGTTTACCCAAGTACTTTAATATTTTGCAATAGCGCCAACTCCTACCGCGCTATTTTTTGAGTTAATCCTCATGGCATTAATTTATTCATATTAAGAAAAGTCAGTTGAGAGCAAAAAAATGAATACAACAAACATTTACAACGACACCAATACTATTGCAACTAGCACAACAAAATTAACCGCAACCAGTAAGGTATCTTCCAAAGGAAAGTCAGTATTAAATAATGGTGAAGTTGCCCTTGTTGGCTCGGGGCCTGGTGATGCAGAATTGCTGACCATTCGTGCTATGCGCTTTATTGAGCAGGCTGAAATTGCTATTTATGACCGACTGGTAAGCGACGAAATTTTAGCCTTGTTACCCGATAATTGTGAACGATTTTATGTGGGCAAAGAACAAGCCAAACATTGCGTACCTCAAGATAGAATTAACGAAATTTTGGTAGAAGAAGCCCGTTTGGGTAAAAAAGTATTACGCCTAAAAGGTGGAGATCCATTTATCTTTGGCCGTGGCGGTGAAGAAGCAGAATACATGCTGCAACATGGCGTCAGCTGTCATATTTGCCCTGGCATTACCGCGGCTTCAGGCTGTACAACTTATGCAGGTATTCCACTTACCCATCGTGGTGTTGCTCAAGGTTGCACCTTTATTACTGGCCATATTCAAAATAATGGACAATTAAACCTACCATGGCAGAGTTTAAGCTGTGAAACACAAACAGTCGTTTTCTATATGGGCATTAATACCCTGCCTAAAATTACTGAAAAATTGGTTGCGCATGGTCGCGATATTAATACGCCAGCAGCGCTTATTCGTAAAGGTACACAACCTGAACAAAGAACCTATCGAGGTACTATTGGTAATTTAGCTGAGTTAGTAGAACAGCATAACATAACCCCTCCAACGCTGATTGTTATTGGAGATGTAGTGAATCAACTTACTGAGCAGCAACTAAGTACTCCGGGCTTTTTAGATGCGAATAATTATGTGCAATCCGTATCTGAAAAAATCGCTTAATTGTTTAATTTAGGCATAAAGTAGCAAAGGGTTACTCCATGATAATATTTTATTTTTTAAAACCTATGCTAGTGATTTTACTATGCACGAGTTTTATTGCTTTAGCGCAAACGCCTGCTGATAAACTTTATCAACAACACTGCCAAAGTTGTCATGGAGTCGATCGCCTTGGCGCAATGGGGCCAGCATTATTGCCTGAAAACCTATCGCGTTTAAGAAAAAACAAAGCAACGCGCGTTATTAAAAATGGCCGCGCTGCTACGCAAATGCCAAGCTTTGAGAGTACCTTAACAGAGCAAGAAACCAGCAGTTTAGTCGACTATATTTATAGCCCTGCAAAAGTCCCCCCTAAATGGACATTGGCAGACATTAAAGCTTCCAACGTTCAGCATTTTGACCAGAGTAAACTGCCTAATGAACCGCAATTTGATGCAGACTTAATGAATTTATTCATTGTTGTTGAATTAGGTGATCATAGTGCCACCCTACTGAACGGTGATACTTTTGAAGCAATTACCCGATTTAAAACTCGTTTTGCGTTACACGGTGGACCTAAATATTCGCCTGATGGTCGTTATGTATTTTTTGCCTCACGTGATGGCTGGATAAGCAAATACGACATTTACAACATGAAAACCGTTAGTGAAGTTCGAGCGGCGATTAATACCCGTAATATTGCTATTTCGAGTGATGGTAATTACGTTATTGTTGGTAACTATTTGCCGCACAGTGTCGTCATTTTAAATACGAGTGACTTAAGCCCAGTGAAAGTAATTGATGCCATTGATAGTAACGGCATCAGTTCAAGAGTCAGTGCGGTATATAACGCGCCACCACGTCATAGTTTTATTGTTGCTCTAAAAGATGTCAAAGAAGTCTGGGAAATTCCATACTCTGATAAGGGTGGTGTCGAAGTTTATAAAGGCTGGGCGCATGATTACCGTAAAGATAGTGGTGAAGGTAAAGTTGAAAACTGGAAAGTCACCGCTCCGTTTCCTATTCGTCGTATTAAAACCACTGACTATTTAAATGATTTTTTCTTCGACCCTGATTACATTAACTTAATTGGCACCGCACGTAATAATCATAACGGCCAAGTCATTAACCTTGATACTAAAAAGAAGGTTGCCGATATCGCTTTAACCGGCATGCCGCATTTAGGTTCAGGTATTACCTGGTTTTATCAAGGCAAAGAAGTTTTTGCCTCACCTAATATCAAAGAAAGTAAAATAACGGTTATTGATATGGAAAACTGGCAAGTGATCAAAGAGATAAAAACAGAAGGGCCAGGGTTCTTTATGCGCAGTCACGCTAACTCTCCATATGCATGGACTGATGTATTCTTTGGTGCCAATAAAGAAAAAGTACATGTTATCGATAAGAATACATTGAAAATAGTAAAAACTTTAGCACCTGCTCCTGGAAAGAATGCTGCTCATGTCGAGTTTACCAAGGATGGAAAGTACATACTGTTAAGCGTTTGGGATGATGATGGTGAATTAATTGTTTACGATGCTAATACCCTAGAAATAGTCAAACGCATGCCAATGAAAAAACCATCAGGCAAGTACAATGTTTTTAACAAAATTAGTTACGAAAAAGGTACAAGTCACTAAGTCACTCCCGTTAATTTCGAAAAAAACGTCTTATCTAGTAAGCTGCAATAACTTATATTGTAGCTTGCTTTTTACCCTCTAAGCCTTACTTATAACGTTTATGTCAGAATGCCAAAGATAACTTTGTCATAATTAGGATAAAATTATTTTGATTCTGAGTGAGCCACTAAAGGTAAAGGCATTTGGAAAAAAAATTTATTTTGTTTGAAGTAAATGTAACTTAAGATAAATTATCAGCCCCAATGATTATTTCTCTTGATGCAAAAATGAAACTCACAGACATTGATTTAACAATGAAAACAAAAATAGGTATGTTATTTCTCCTATTAGCAGCCTTAATCGCTATATCAACAGCGCTAGCGCACCTGTCTTGTATCTATTTAGGAGCAGAATGTTATGCCGCTCAAATGGCGCCACAGCAAATTATAGATTCAGCAATCAAAGGAACTTATTTAGCCCCAATAGGTACATTATTTGCGTCTGCAACTTTTGTCATGATGGGATTATATGCGTTATCTGGCGCAGGTATTATTCGTCAATTACCACTGACAAAATACACAATTTATACTATAGCAACCTTGTCTATTATTCGCGGTATCCTGCCACTACAGCTCTGGGTGCGCCACCCAGAAAGAGTTAGTGATCTAGTATTAACTATTGGTATCGTTTGGCTTGTTGCAGGATTATTGTATTTATTAGGCTATCGCTGCTGTGCTAACGCAAGGTTGGCTCATTAATTTTTAGTTAGTCATTAATATACTGCGCTTTATAATGATAGAATTTATCAAGAATTAATGACTAACACCGCGACAAGACAGTTACAATAAACAATAACTACACCATTACTGAATTATTACCAGAAAATAACTGAAGGCTAACCGTTAATGTTATCTACACTCTTTAAAGCAAAACCTGTCGTTGATGAATCATCCAGAGCATGGATTTTTGATACCTTCGCTTGGTGCATTGAGCAACTTGATGGTGAGTTTTTTCAACAAAACAGTACCTTGATTTTACCAAACAATAGTTTTTATCCTGGCAGTTCCAGCAGTGTAGAAGAAATGGCAGAGGCAATTTTTACTAATACGCTGAAATATTCAGGCATGACGTCATGGCCACTAAAACTTGTTTCTGCTGATAACTTCATCCAAAAACCAATGCCACAGTTATTTTTTCAGTCATCACTACGTGGTGAAAACGCAACAGTAAGCATTCATGAAAGCTCAAAACTTAGCAGTGAAATAAGCCCTAATATGAGCTTTAGCATTGCCGGTGAGCAAATCATGCCCAGTATAGATATTGCTTTTCATCCAAGCCAGCTTAATCAACCGCAAGATTTAATTGCCTATTTAGTGCAAATACAAGCGAGAATTTTAGTTACTCAAAATAGTACAAGTACCACAAGTGTTAGTCCTCCAGGTGGAAAAGAACTATTACCTCAAACGATTGATTTAGTCGCATGCTTTATGGGCTTTGGTGTCATTTTTTCAAATACTGCTTACCAATTTAAAGGTGGCTGTGGTTCTTGCAATATCCGTAGCCTTAATCGAGAAGTCGCATTGCCTGAATTAGAAACTGTTTATGCTTTAGCATTATTTAGCGTATTAAAAGGCAGTGATATTAAAATAGTAAAACGTGCACTAAAGTCTCACCTATTTAAACCGTTTCGCCAAGCCCACAAAGAGATAACTCTCTACTTACAGCAAACAACAAACCAAGATCACAAATTACTAAAGGCAAGCTTTAGTGAATTATAAAAGATTACATTTTGAAGGTTTGAGCAGTGAACAATATATTTAGCAATATTCCAGCAGAGTTGCCCAACGAACTATTCGAAGATATTATCATTACAGAAAAACTTAGAGTTGAGCGAATTGTATCAAAGGGACAAACCTCTCCAAAGATTGGATGGTACGACCAAGATGATAATGAGTGGCTTATTGTTTTATCTGGTTACGGTGTAATTGAATATAAGAACGGTAATAAAGTGACGCTTAAACATGGGGACTACCTGAATATCAAAGCGCATGAAAAACACCGAGTAATAGAGACATCAACTGCCGAAACCACTGTTTGGTTAGCCATTTTCTATTAAGTCTTCAGAATTTTACTACCCTATATTATTTTTTCAAACCTTGGTAAGCCCTTAGTATCATGGCATGGGCTAATACGCTTAAGAGTAAAAGTTGAAGACAAAATAATTAACGCTATTACAAATTTCATTCAGAGATAAAGAAGGAATTCCTATGCAGTTTATCGTTACCGCGTACGATTTTGAAGATGAAGAAGCGATTAATCGAAGGTTAGCTAATCGTGAAGCCCACTTAGCCGGCATCAAAAAAATGCTGATAGAAGGTAGTTTTCTAAGTGGTGGGGCAATATTAAATAAAGCAGGAAAAATGATTGGTTCTTCTGCCCATGTAGAGTTTGCCGAAAGAGCTGAAGTTGATGCATGGATCCAGCAAGATCCATATATGACAGGTAAGGTCTGGGATAGAATTGAAATTAGTGAAGGGCTTTTATTTCCTGTAACAAACGTCAAAAAGTAAAATCCTATTAAAGTATATAATGCAGTCAAATATTGGAGATATAATTGAATATTCTAATTGTTAGTAGCAGTCAACGTGATAACTCAAAAAGTGCAGAGGTAGCAAAATATCTAGAAACGAATATATTAAATCATATGCCTAGCGTTAACTCATCGGTATTAGACTTATCACGCTTTCCTTTTTTGTTAGACCACTATGGTTGTGGTAGAGATGACTCAGCAGCTTTAGCCAAGAATAAAGACACGGTATTAGGTCAGCTGTATGCTTGCGATGCCATTATTTTTGTAGTGCCTGAATGGGGCGGCATGATCCCGCCCGCATTAGTAAATTTATTATTACTTACGGCTAATGGCTCTGCCAATGGTTTACCACTTGGGCATAAGCCCGCATTCGCCATAGGAATATCAGCGTCTAGTGGTGGCAGTAACCCTATTTCACTTTTAAAAGCCTATGCAGCAAAAAATAGTCACCTGACCTGGTTACCCTTACATGCCATTATACAAAATGTTGATAATTTTTTAATGCAAGCATGGGCACCCGAATTAGATAATCGTTTCTCACAAGTGCAATCACGTTTATTGGTTGGCTTGAAGAGCTTAACTATTTATGCGAATCAATTAACCGGTGTTCGAGAAGAGTTGGTTGAATTGTCAAAAGTACATCCTTTTGGCCAGTAACTACACTGGGCAGCCACTAAAATAAAGTGCCTTGGTCAAGGCACTTTACAGGTAAGAAATAAAGTGACTAGTGCTTTATTTCTTCCACAAAACATTCACTAGCGCGCCAATCATAATTAAACCACCTCCCATTACTGTTGTGGCAACTGGCACTTCACTAAAGTATGCCCAACCTATAAAGACCGAGAACAGTACTTGCACATAAGCATATGCGGTGGCTTTATTCGCATCAGCGCAGTGTAGTGCTTTCGTTAAGCCTACCTGCCCTACTTGCGTAAATATGCCCACTAAAATCAGTAATCCTGTAGCAGCAATACTCGGCATAACAAAATCACTTCCCAACAAAGTAATAGCAATGGGTAAAGAAATTAGCGGAAAATAAAAAATGATTACCGAACTGTCATCAGTTTTAGTAAGCTTTTTAACAATGACATAAGCAACGGCACTACCAAAGGCACCAAGCACGCCCGCAGCAATACTTAACCACGGATACTGCACACCGCTATCCAATTGTAGGTTAGGCTGAATCATGACAAATAAACCAAATAAACTGATAACAATGCAAACAATGGTTGAACGCTGAATGGTTTCTTTCAAAAAGAGTAGCGCCAAAACAGCAGTAAACACCGGATGTAAGTATTGTAAAACAGTTGCTTCAGCTAGCGGTAAGGTTGTTACTGCGTAATAAACAAACATGAGCGCAAATGCGCCGACAGTTCCACGTGCTATCAGTAGTGGCTTATTATGTCCCCACACAGATATTTTTTTACGTTTAATGTCTGCGTAACTAATGATGGCAGATATTATCGCTCGGGCAGCAACAATTTCTAATACAGGAATACCTAAGCCACTTACCTCTTTAACGCAGGCAGCCATTAAGGCAAAGCCCAATGCTGAGAGCAGCATGTACCACACACTCATTGGCAGTGAATTTTTTAAACTAGAATACATTGGTTAGCTAGCTCGACTCGGGAGAAAAGAAATATTTGATCAGTAAACGCTATTCTACCTCATGTATGAGGACTCAACGGAGCTTTAATCAAATATTTCATATCTTAGAAAGGGCTATAGGCAGAATCTACCTCTGGGCCCTTTTTTATCACACGCATTAGCTAAGCCGTTTAATTACGTATTCCCTAAGTAAGTATTACTCACCTCAGGTGCAATACTGCTCTCATAACAAGCGGTAAATAGCGGAAACAATAATTAACCTTTAAGCGGATTAGGTCTAGCAGCCATCTTTCTTTGCTCTGCCTGATCAGCTAAACGGCGCGCTTCATCTTTATTATCCTGTAAGTCTTTAGCACCCTTTTTATAACCATGGTCAAACGCAGTACGTAACTCGAGAGGGCAAAACTTATTATTTTGTTTACCTTGCTCTGCCGATTTATAACCATTTTCATAAGTGCAAAACTCTTTCAACCCAACTCTAAAGCCTGTTAAATAGGTTTCTTTTGCCGTCGCAGGTAGCCTATCAGCACACTCATCTTTATAAGTATTAAAAGTGCGCACTGATTTACCTGCAAGCGCCATTTTTTTACCGAGTTCATTCCAGTTATCATTACTGCAAAGCGTTGCAACATCTGTTGAACGTTCGGATGACGTTGATTGACAGGAGGTGACTAAACTCGCCAATAAAATTACTGCAATAATATTTTTCATAAATGTCCTAGTTATTAGAATGTTAATTAAGTTTTAGCTAAATATTACTTTTCACTTGAGTACGAATAATATTTTTAATAATCTCAATTTGTTCAGGTAAATAGTGCAAGTCAGGAAAGCGACTATATACTTTTTGCATGACTTGCAATGCCGACTTATGATCCTGCATATTCAAGTACAATTGTGCTTTGCCTAATAGCGCCTGCTTCATCATTTTTGGTAATACCACAGCTCTACTATATAAAAGTTCTGCCTTGATATAGTCTTTATTGGCCGAACTATAAAGTGCATAGTCAAGCAAGGCGTCCCCATTGGTAGGGTCACTTTCGAGCGCCAACTGATAATAGTGCTCTGCTCGTTTATTCTGACCTTTCTTAATTTCTACTTTAGCTTTATGGTTATAAAACACACTCTGCTCAGCCGTTTTCATCGTACTAACTTTTGCTTCTACACTGTCGAGCAACTTTCCTGCTTGCTGCCACATTTCCACTTGATTTAGCCAAGTTAAATATTCATTAAGCAAGACCATATTTAATACTGGTTTATCTAAATGGCGACTAATTAATGTTAAAGCACGATCATAGCTGTGCATTTGCAGGTGTAGTTGCGTTGCCGTGCGAATATTTTCATCATCTTTTTCACCTAACATGATTGCCATTTCAAGACCAACAAGGGCTTGGCGGGTATCATCCATGTTTAACGACAATACTGCTTGGTTCAACCACAACTCTTTATTAGTCGGGTTTTTGGCAATAAGCTCGGTTAATAATGCTTGGGCAGATTCATACATTTTTGCTTGTGATAAAGCGGCGAGTAAACCTTGCTGCCACTGTACTTCCTCAGGCTGAAGCGCCATTGCTTGCTGGTAGGATGTAATAGCACTAAATGCACCGTGCAAGGTTAAATTCAAATAAGCAAGTTGGCCATGAACAATGGCTTCATTTGAACCAAAAGATACCGCCTCAGAAAAGTGATGGCGGGCTAGCTTTGGCTGATCTTGCAAAAGATAGAGTTGACCAAGATCACGATGAACCCTGACGAGCTGCGGCTTCCTAGATAACACTTTCAAAAAAGTCTTCTCGGCTTTTTCATATTGACCAAGAGAAAAGTATATTTGTGCTTTTAAGCTCAACATTGCTGGGCTTAACTCAATATCGAAAAAAGCTTCTAGCTCTTTTAATACCTCTGCTTTTTTATCCGAGTCTAACATTTCCCTTAGTCGCTCAGCAGTTTCATATTCTTCAGGCGCAATAGTCGCTTCTCGCTCGCTATAAGGGCCAGTAAACATAGGCAAGACAAACGTTGGTTTCGCTAGTTTAATATTCAGTTTTAAATTTGATTCACTTGCGTTCGCTGCTGCACCATAAACAAGCCAAATAAAACAACCAAAGATAAGCGAATTTTTCTTAAATATTTTTAACATAGGTTATGGCCTAGCATAATTAAAGTGAATGGTATAAAGGTACAATGCCTGTACTGGCTTGCCATTTTTTTTCGGTATGGAAAACCTAACATTGGCAATCCACTTTCTTATAACAGGAACCATCTCCGGGTATACCGCATCAACAATTTTCTTAATGTGCGCTTTACCTTTTTGGTCGATTATAATCTCTACATTGGTTGAAACCCTTTCAATGCCTCGTTTAATAATCGACCAAGGGATCTGCACATAACGAGATGAAATGATCTTGGGCAATTGATCTAAGCTTTTAACTTCTATCAAAGCAAAATCAACAGAGATAGTTTTGGCTAAGTCCATCGATTTAAGGTCAAACTTAGGCAATTTAACTTTTGCGAGTTTAAGCTTAGCCATCTTCGGCTTTTTAGAATAATCTAAAGTTGGTCCTGCACCTAAGCCCATTAAATCTATACTGGCAGCATTTGATTCAGACTCTATTTGTTCCATCTCAACAGGCGGTGGTGGTGGTGGAGGTAATGGCAAAGCAACATCAATTTTTCTAACTGTGACGGTTTCTTCTTGTGCAAAATCATCCTTTTGCAGATAAACCATCGCCATCACTAAAGCTAATACCAATAAAACACTGAACATCCAGGGTATAAGCTTCAATAATGCCCTCACGATAAGATCACCGTTACTTTGTCGATTATGAGACAGATTACTGGTTAACTTGCTCGATGAACCAGACTGCTGATTAGCTATATGCATAACTGCCTACTCATTGACCGTAGCAATGCTGACATTTTTAATGCCTGCAAGTTTTGCTTGGTCAATAACTTGTACCAATAAATCGGTCGGTACGGTTTTATCGGCTTGAATAACCAGTGGTTTCATCTTGCTGCGAATAGCTTGAGTTACTGTCGAGCGCACCCCTTTAATACCAATATTCGTGCCGGCATAGATCACTTCTTTAGTATCGGTTATCGCTAGCATTAATACCGACTTTTGTAACTGCTTGGTAGAAACGGCGGTTGGTTTATCGACATCTACGCCAGTTTCTTTTACAAAAACGGTGGTAACAATAAAAAATATTAGCAATATAAAAACCACATCAAGCAAAGGCGCTAGATCTAACTCTTGGCCTTTACTTTCTTCTATTCGATTCTCAATAAATGACTTCATAAGTTTAATGCCATCCATTTATTTCGCTGTGCTGTTAGATAAGACAACAACAATAGTCCAGGAATAACCATGATCAAACCCAGTTGTGTAGTAAACATTGCCTCAGCAATACCGCCACTGATCACTTCCTGAATATTAAAACCATTTTCTTTCGACATTCGAAAAAAGGTCGTTAATAACCCCGTAATAGTGCCTAACAAACCTAATAACGGTAATGCTGATAACGTGATAGTAATGCTACGAATCCAGTTTTGTGTACGGGTAAACCATGTTTCGGTGTGAGTGTTGATAAAACACAGTTCAATTAATAAGCCATAACAAAAGATAGACACGATTAATATCGCCCAAATAATGGGGCTATTAAGTAAAAATCCATAATCACTAAAAATAGGCATAGTCGCTCTCCATATAATAAATAAAGTTAAGTAAAATTAGGCGAAACTAAGCTTACTTAATTTAATTGCGTTCGCTTCTAACTTAGCGCTATAACTTTTAGTACGACGACTAAGCAAGGCGCTAATAATTAACGAAGGAATAGCAACAATCAAACCGAGCTCGGTAGTGATCAGCGCTTCAGATATACCACCTGATACCGTAGAAGCATCACCCGTACCAAAGATGGTCATCATCATAAAAGTACTGATCATGCCAGATACTGTCCCTAATAAACCCAACAATGGCGCAATGGCCGCACTAGTAGCAATTGCACCGATAAAGCGTTCAATTTTATGCTTGTACTCCATTAAATAAGCAACAAGCAGATCATCACGCTCTTGCGATACAGGAGTATTCATGGCAATTTCAACCAGTTCTTTTTGAGCGCCACTCGCACTAGCCGACAGAATTTTAACTTGTTCTTTTATTTGATTTATCTGGGCACTATCGCCAGTAGAGCCTACATGAAGTAGCTCTTTAATTTTATCGATTAATGCTTTATCAATTTTAGGTAAACGGATTAACTGAATTGCTTTTATCGTAGAAACAATCAGTGATAAGAAGGCAAAGAAGATAATAGGCAATGCCCAAACACCGCCCTTTTCAACATGCCCCAAAATGCTATCTTCTTTATCAAGTAATTTATAAGCATTGCCTAAAGTAGGATCAAACCTCAGTAAACCTGAACCAGAAGATTTAATAGAACCAAGTTCTTCAATAGATTTGTCATCAAAAATATTGCTCAGTACTCTCGGCTCATTTGCCATTTCTCGTGTGATCGGTCCGCCAGTTACAGCAGAAGCATCATAAGCAACCTCAATAGGACCTAGGCTCAAAGTATTAACAACTTCAACCGCACCAATCTCATTAATCACTTGTGTTTCTTGCCAAGTTGGAGTTAAACGTTCAGCAAGTTGCGCCGACATCAAGGTAAGTGCCTGAATATCAACAACGGGCTCACCATTAGCTTGTTTTAATGAAGCAAGGGAAAGCTGTGTACTCTCTGCGAAGCTTGTCAGTAATTGTTTCTGATAATTACTTTGCGTTGCCCATAGGTTGACACGTTTTTCCAGTTGCTCGACGCTCATTAGTTGCTCATCAGCAACACGCTGTACAACAGCGGCTTTTTGTCTAAGCTGTTTAACTTCTTTTTGTTGTTTATCAAGTTGTCGTGCCATCGCATTTGCTTGCTTGTTGATGCTAGCTTCAATGTTAGTTAATTCTGCTTTTGATGTGGTTATGCGCTGAATAAGTTCTGTTGTCATTTTATCAGTCGCATTGCTCGTCAAAGGAAATATCACAGCAAGCATTGAGGTAATATAAAAGAGCTTAAACATAATTGATTTAATAAACATTTAGCTAACATCCTTTTTTTCAGCAACCTTGATAGGTAAATCAATAAACTTAGCTGTGGTCGGTTTTTGTAAAATATTTCTTAATTTAAGTAAGTCTTGAGGGTCTAATATTCGGCCTAACTCAGCAGAAGCCGCTTCATTATGCCACCACTGCCATCCTAAACTTCCAGCTCTGCCATAGCCATAATGCAAACCATCATCACTAACATACCAGCCTTGTGAAGCGCCTAAGTACATTTGAGTAACGAGTAAGTTCTGTGATTTTTCTTTTGACTGAGGTATTTCCATGGCGCTTCGATGTAAAGCGATGCGTTCATCAAATTCATTCACTAGCTTATATAAGGTTAATAGCCGTTCTAACTTTTCACTATCTGTGGCACTTTCTTGGGTAAGCAAGAGTAACTTTTCTTGCCATAAAACTTGCAAGGGAGGGGGCAGGCGCGTTAATAATGCACGGCTAAAGTCCGTTGCTTGACTAATTTGCTTTTTAACCTGTTTTTGCTCTTGCTCTAATAAATTTTGCTGCTCACTTAATTGCAGTCTTTTTTCATCAACATCACTTCTCTCAGAGCCTACTTTTTTTAAGACTTGTTTTAGCATATTTACTTCAGTGCTAAGTAGAGATTTACTTTGTTCTAACTGTTGTCGACGACTATTCCAATTAAGTTGCAAACTGCCTTTTTGACTTTCAATGCTAAGCCATTGCTCCATCAATTCATCTAAACTTTTGCTTTGCGCAGGTAGCGCAAAAAGTGTCAGACAAAGCACAGCTAAAAAACAGTATAAAATTTTCATTTAACATCCCATATTAACTAAAATCTTTAAAAATCAATAAATACCATGGCACATTGTTTTGTGCTCAAACAAACTGACAGCGCTGTCATTTCGTATAGTAAAAAATCACTGAAAAATAAACACTGTATACCTATCGCAGTATTTATGAATAGTGATTATATTTTTTGTCACATGACTCTTGCCGAGACCCACTTACTTTCAGCGAGTACTTATAAGGCATTGTGCGCACAAAAACGACACTTACCCTATCACAAAATTTTAACAATTAAAGCGATAAATCAATTTTTCACTCATAATTTATAATAAACAACATCATTAAATGTTAGTTATTATTTCAAGCCTTAACTAATACAAGCTTGAAATTTTCTCACGAATAGCCTGATAGCTCTGCTGTTCACAAGCGCCAAAGCCCGATAGTTGCTTCACTTTATTTCGGCCAAATAAAGGCACTGTCATACCAGCAAAAAAACGACAATAACTTTCAAGTGTTAAGGTATGGCTGATTTTTCCTGCAAGGCGTTGCTCTAATTCTGTCATAGCTTGTTTTAAATTTTCGTCACTGGGCCAGGCAGGTTTCTCTTGTGAGTATGAGAGTTGTGCAACTTGCCCACGGCAAACACTGCAATGACCACACTGCTCTACCCTAGTTATATCTTTCACAGTAATATCACTGAAGCTATTATCGTCAAAGTAACGTGCCAGATTGGCACTTAAGCAGCTATCAAGCTGAAAAAAACGTACAAGCGCAGAGATACGTTTAATCTCTTTGACTTCTTTATCAATAAAATAATGACTTAACCTGTTTGCTAAATTCGGCTCTGATAATTCATTAACATTCACTTTAAAAACTTCGGTCATCCCTTTAGTTTCAAGCACAATAAGTTCTTGTTCTTGTAAGTATTCGAGTGCAGCAATAACACGATTTCGCTCGATAGTTTTATCTGCTAATAAAGTCTCAAAATTTAAGCTACCCCAGACCTTTTTAAAATCAGTGGCACTAAAGATACGCTGTAAAAAGTCTTTACGTTGATCATTAAAACTATTAATAATTTCACTTTTTGTTTTCAAAAGCTTTATTTTAAAGTCTGCAAAATAGGCGTATAAGGGTTCAATAACACCTGCTAACTCTAATTGCACTAACAAAGTTTTTAAAGGTAACTGTTTGATATTAGAGCTGTTAGATAATTGCAGTAATTGCAATTCCCATTTGCTTTCATAAGACGAAGTTGCCATTTCAGTTTTAATGTTATTGATAACATGTTCAAGGCCGCTGAGCTCTGGCGTATCACCATAAACAAAGTTTTCAACCGTTGTTAAACCGTCTAGATTAGCCAAAGTAAAACATTGCGATGGCAAACCATCACGCCCTGCTCTACCTATTTCTTGGCTATAGTTTTCAATGGATTTTGGTAAATCGTAATGAATAACAAAACGGATATCACTTTTATCTATACCCATGCCAAAAGCAATCGTTGCGACGATGACTTGTACCTTGCCTTGCATAAAATCTTGCTGGATTTGAGCGCGAGTATCACTATCAAACCCCGCATGATAAGCACAAGCATTAATGCCTTGTTGCACTAAATATTGTGCAACCTGTTCCGCGCTATACTGCAGCGTCACATAAACGATACCAGCTCCATTTTGCTGCGCAATAAGCTTTGCCAAACTGATATTTTTATCCGCCGAGCTTACAGGTATCACACTTAAATCTAAATTGTTCCGGTAAAAGCCTGTTTGCACAATATGTTCAGAATTAATAGCAAACTTCTCTGCCATATCTAACTTTACTTTTTTAGTTGCCGTCGCTGTAAGTAATAAAACTAAAGGAATATTTAATGCTTGGCGGTAACTGGGAAGCTTTAAGTAATCTGGTCTAAAGTTATGACCCCACTCGGAAATACAGTGCGCTTCATCGACCACCAACATAGAAACTGGCACAGACTGAATAAATTGACGAAAACGTTCATTTTTAAAACGCTCTACCGAGACCATTAAAATTTTAATCTCGCCACTGCGTACATCTGCCATCACCTGTTGGGCTTCATTACCTTTTAAGGTTGAGTCAATGCTCGCAGCACCTATTCCTTTGCTTGCCAAAAATTCTAACTGATCTTTTATTAACGCAAGTAGAGGGGAAACGACTAAGGTTAAATGAGGTAAGTGCAGTGCTGTTAGCTGATAACACAAAGATTTTCCTGAGCCAGTAGGGAAAATAGAAAGGCTTGATTGACCATGAAGTAACTGAGTAACCGTTTGCTCTTGCCCTGACCTTAAATCGTCAAAACCGAACGTATTTAACAGAGAGTTTTTCAAAGTGTTTTCTTGCTGATTATTCATTTTCCTACCTTTACTGATCAAGTGCCACAGAATGTATGATAATTTTCATCATTATCAACCGGTTCATCTTGGTAGTTTTCTGTTTTTGAAAGCAAAGTATAGGGCTGTCGTAAAACGGCTAAAAAGTCATTTAACATTTCTAAATTCAGTGTATTACTTAGACCGTCAGGCTCTTGAAAAGCCGCTAAAAGAGCTTCAACATGATGGTTCCTCGGAATAACAACAGGGTTGTTATTTTCCATAAGTACCTTCGCAGCAGGTTCAAAGCCCGCTACACGTGCTTGCCAAGTTGCTATCCACTCACTAAGATCTACCAATACAGGCTCTTCAATGGCATCATTTTTCAGCAAAGCAGTTAACAACGCAAAAGTTTTGGTATAGTCCAAATGATTAATTTGCATAATCGCCACTAAGTCATTTATCAGTTTTTCATCCCCAAACTCAGGCTCAGCAATGCCTAGTTTAGCCGCCATCATATGCAAATAACCTTGCTCAAAGTCTACATGGAATTGTGCTAATAATGGTTCAAGTTGCGCTACTGCTGCATCCTCATCACTATCAACTAATGGCAGCAATGTTTCTGCTAATCGCGTCATATTCCATTGCATTATGCTAATTTGTTTACCAAAGGCATAACGGCTATTGCGATCAATCGAACTAAAGACAGTCTTGCTATTATAAGCATTCATCATCGCACAAGGACCATAGTCAATAGTTTCCCCAGAGATAGCAGTATTATCTGTATTCATTACGCCATGAATGAAGCCTACGCGTAACCAAGAAAGTACTAAGGGAATTTGCTTGGCTAAAACAGCAGAGAAAAAATCAAGCACTTGCTGGCTGCTGACTTCGTCAACTTTGCTCTTACCTTCAACAGCTTCAATTTTACTTGCCGTTGCTTCGGCTTTTGTTGCAGAAACCTCTTTGATAAGCAACTCTGGAAAGTGGCGATTAATAGCATAATGGATCAACTTTTTTAGTGCTTCAGTATTGCCACGGGCTGCAAAATATTGAAAAGTCCCGACCCTGAGATGACTTGCAGCTATACGAGTTACAACTGCGCCAGCTAAAGGCCGCTCACGATAAACGTTCTCTCCCGTTGCAACCACAGCTAAACAACGCGTTGTCGGCACGCCAAGCGCAAACATAGCCTCACTCATTATATATTCTCGCAATGCAGGGCCTAATGCACAGCGGCCATCACCTTGGCGTGAAAAAGGAGTAACGCCAGATCCTTTTAATTGCACATCTCTAAAATTCCCTAAACTATCCTTAAGCTCACCCAACAAATGCGCTCTACCGTCACCTAGCTGTGGGTTGAAGTGACCAAATTGGTGACCAGAATATGCTTGTGCAATAGGCTTGCTACTGTCAAACACTTTATTACCCGAAAAATATTGTGCCAATAATTCACTATCTTGCTCGCCAGTAAAGCTAATTGCTAAGTCTTTCGCCAAAGCAGTATTCCATAATAGTAATTTAGGCTTAGCTACGGGCACAGGTAATGCTTGTTGATAAAAACTACTACCTAGCTGAAAAAACTGCTTAGAAAATTCCAAAAAAATGCTCCTCTAATAAAATTCTTTTTCGATGCGCTGACAATAATCCACTAAATTAGTATAAGACCGTGCTTTATCATTAAATTCACTATCAACATCAGCCGAGATAAATTGACATAAAATCGAATATGCTGCTGCATCGAATGAGCAAGGTTGGTTGCCATAAAAATAATCTTTTTCGCCAAGCAAGGTAGATAGAGCATCAAAGCTGGCATTAGCAATCGTTAATATTTCCATTTTACTGTGCCTGCCCATTCCATGAGCATGTAATTTTTTAATAACTGACTTTCTCAGCATATTAGGAACAACCCAACACAATGGTGCAGACATTTTGCCAAAGAAAGCCCTTTTAACAAATGGCCAAGTATTATCATCTACCCACCGGGAGTACACTAAACACCAATAAAGATTTTCGTCGAGGGACTTAGTGAATAAGTAAGCTTGCGCTTGCTGCTCTTTTGTTAAAAAGCCATCAAGATTTACAGAGTAGTTTTGCGTTAAATAGACAAAAATTTGCTGCGAGTCGGCAATTAATAACTCTTCACCTTGCCCGGGTACCGATATAAAGGGCAGTTTGCCTTTTGGTGCTTTCTTCATATTGTGAGTGCCAGAAATTACCTGATAAGGTAACTTTGTCATTTTCAAAAAAGCATCAACTTTAACGACAAATGGACTAGGGTCCATTACACCTAGATTCGAACCAAAACTGTGAAGGTTTATCATTAACATTCCTTATAGTTAATATTATAATTACGATTTACAAACAATTAACAGCCCGCAAGGTTATATTTCAGCGGCAACCACCGAGATTTCAACCAGTAACGCTTCACGCGCCATCTTAGCCGCAACGCATGCCCGTGCAGGTGCATGCCCCTCAGGAACCCAAGCATCCCATACGGCGTTCATCTGCGCGAAATAACTCATGTCTTTCACATATATTGTCGCTGATAAAATATGCTCACGAGAACTTCCCGCTTGTAATAACAAAGCATCAACTTTATCTAACATGGTTTGCGTTTGCTCGGTAATATCTTTGCTTGCGTCAGCGGCAACTTGGCCACATAAATAAACAGTACCATTATGTTTAACAATACGACTCATTCTTTGTTTGGTTTCTAAACGTTCTATCGTCATTCTAGTTATTTCTCCAACATATCAATAAACTTTTGTGATTGCTCAATAGCAATATTCATATCTTTAATTAATGCACCAACATCTTTTTTAATAGACACCATCTCTCCTTGTAGTGCACCTATAGCTTTAGCATTTAAGTTGTGCTTTAAAAATAAGCTATTATCTTTTAATGCTGATAATACCGGAGCCATTTTACTTTCGGCTTTATGCATTGATTTGATCAGCTTTTTATATCGGCGTTGTGTTTCTTTTAACTTCATTGCACTCTGTCGGCTAAGGTTAGCACTAGATATCTGTTCTATTTCATCTTGCCATTCATCAAATAGTGCTTCTGATACATCTTCTACTTTCTCAATACGTAAGCTAACTAATTCTGCTGCCTCTTTTGAGTTTTCATATTGCTCTTGAATGATATTATACTGCTCTTCTAACTCACCGCCGTCGAAGTTAATCAAAGCAGCCATTTGCTCTAAAGCGGACTTAAATTGTTGTTGAGCTTCTTGTTGAGACTCTTTAGCGTCAACGACACGATCAACCATGATATCTCGTTTGTGAATACCGACCTTCTCCATCGCTGAATAATAAGCGCTTGAGCATGACGCCAATGTAAGAAGGCTAACAACAATGCATAATTTTTGACTAAACCTAAACATAAAAACTCCCTAGTATAATTCTACTTTTTTGGAAAACGATAAAACACCCAAGCAGCTCATCACTTTAGGACAAACACATAACCGGTGCAGTCAATGGTATATTGATTAGGTAGGCCGAGCAAAATATATATTTTATTTATCATTAGCTAACAAAAAAACCCAGTGTTTTTCAACACTGGGGTTTTATAGTCAGGGGTGATACTTAACTTGGTTAGCAAACCTAATAAAACATTCAAATTCAAGGCGTAAGCACTATGCCTATAGATGAGTGCTTTCAGCAACGAAATTGACGGCTATAACTAGGTTATAACAAAGTTACTCCCATTCGATAGTCGCTGGCGGCTTACCACTGATGTCATAAACAACACGTGAAATACCATCGATTTCATTGATTATACGATTAGAAACTAACCCTAAGAAATCATACGGTAAATGTGACCAACGTGCTGTCATGAAGTCAATAGTTTCAACACAACGTAATGAGACAACCCAATCATATTTACGGGCATCGCCCATTACGCCAACAGAGCGTACTGGTAAGAATACCGTAAATGCTTGGCTTACTTTAGTGTATAAGTCGTGGTTATGAAGCTCTTCAATGAAAATAGCATCGGCACGACGTAATAAGTCAGCATATTCTTTTTTCACTTCACCTAAAATACGTACACCTAGACCTGGGCCAGGGAACGGATGACGATAAAGCATGTCGTATGGTAAACCTAGCTCAAGGCCAATTTTACGTACTTCATCTTTAAACAATTCACGTAGTGGCTCAACTAGGCCTAGCTTCATGTAATCTGGTAATCCACCTACGTTATGGTGAGATTTAATAACATGTGCTTTACCCGTAGCAGACGCTGCAGATTCAATCACGTCTGGGTAAATAGTACCTTGTGCTAACCATTTAGCATTAGCTAATTTGTTAGATTCTTCTTCAAAAACATCAATAAATACATTACCGATAATTTTACGCTTTGCTTCTGGCTCATCTTCACCAGCTAAGCGCTCAAGGAAACGGTTTTCAGCATCAATCTTAATGATATTTAAACCAAAGTGATCACCAAACATTTCCATAACTTGCTGACCTTCGTTTAAACGAAGCAAACCGTTATCAACAAATACACAGGTAAGTTTATCGCCAATTGCGCGTTGTAATAACATAGCAACAACTGATGAATCTACACCACCAGAAAGGCCAAGGATAACTTCATCATCACCGACTTGTGCTTTCATTTTAGCAACAGCATCGTCAATAATAGATGCTGAAGTCCAAAGTTTTTCACACTGACAAATTTCAACAACAAAGTTTTCTAAAATACGTAAACCTTGTTTAGTGTGTGTTACTTCTGGGTGGAATTGCACGCCGTAGAACTTCTTCTCTTCGTTCGCCATTGCGCCAAAAGCACAACTTGGAGTTTGCGCAACCGTTACAAAGCCTTCTGGAATAGCTGAAACTTTATCGCCATGGCTCATCCAAACGTCGAGTAAGGCATTTCCGTTATCACCAATGCTATCTTCAACTTTGTTGAATAGAGCAGATTGAGCAATTAATTCAACAGCAGCATAACCAAACTCTTTGTGCTCAGAGCTTTCAACGCCACCACCTAGTTGTTCGGCCATAGTCTGCATACCGTAACAGATACCTAATACAGGTACGCCAGCGTTATATACATATTCAGGTGCGCGAGGAGAGTTAGCTTCTGTTACTGACTCTGGACCACCCGCAAGGATAATACCAGTTGGATTAAACTCTTTAATTTGCTCTTCAGTTACGTCCCACGACCAAAGTTCACAGTAAACACCTATTTCACGTACGCGACGTGCAATCAATTGGGTGTATTGTGAACCAAAATCTAATATTAGTATGCGGTGATCATGAATGTCTTTACTCATGGTTGTTTTCCTACTGTAGTGGCTCATTAATTTAGAGCGATATATAAATAAACAGGCTGAGCTTTCTCTTGCGAGATTCCAGCTCAGCCTATTTGAATTTTTTTTACTTAGCTTCTTAATTGAAGAAACTAGATTCCCGACAAAACACTTCGGGAATGACTATTAATTTATACTCCAACAAACATTGAGAATTTTGATTTGAATTCAAGGCGGAAGCACGGAGTTGACGCTAGTCAATGAGTACTTGCAACGCTGAAGTCAGATTAAAAGGCCAATGCCTATCAGATTTACCCCATTCTATAGTTAGGGGCTTCTTTGGTGATGGTTACGTCATGTACGTGTGACTCACCCATACCAGCAGACGTTATTTTCATAAACTCTGGTTTAGTGCGCATCTCTTCGATCGTCGCAGAACCCGTCAAACCCATTGAGGAACGAATTCCCCCCATTTGCTGATGGATAATTGCCGCTACAGGGCCTTTATAAGCAACACGACCTTCAATACCTTCTGGTACTAACTTGTCTGCTTCCCCATCGGTTTTTTGGAAGTAACGGTCGCTTGAACCTTCTTTTTGACTCATGGCGCCTAACGACCCCATACCACGGTACGATTTATAATAACGACCTTGATATAACTCAACTTCGCCTGGCGATTCTTCAGTACCAGCCAACATACTACCAACCATGACACAATGAGCACCTGCAACTAAAGCTTTAGCAATGTCACCAGAAAAACGAATGCCACCATCTGCAATAACCGGAATACCTGTTCCTTTTAATGCTTCCACTGCATTTGAAATAGCCGTTAATTGCGGTACACCAACACCTGTAACAATACGCGTAGTACAAATTGAACCTGGGCCGATACCAACTTTAACAGCATCTACTCCAACATCGGCTAATGCTTTTGCACCAGCACCTGTGGCGACATTACCAGCAATGATTTGTAAATCAGGGTATTTTTGACGAGTTTCACTGACTCTGTCGATAACACCTTGAGAGTGACCATGTGATGTATCAATCAATAAAACATCAACGCCAGCAGCAACTAACGCATCGATACGCTCATCAGTACCAGCACCAACACCAACAGCGCCACCAACACGTAAACGACCTAACTCATCTTTACAAGCATCAGGTTTGTTCTCTGCTTTTTGGTAATCTTTTGCGGTGATCAAACCAACAAGTTTAAAGGCGTCATCTACAACTAAGATTTTCTCAATACGGTTGCTATGCATTAACCCTAAAATTTCTTCGCGCGCTGCGCCTTCTTTTACAGTGACTAAATCTTCTTTTACTGTCATTAATGACGACACTGATTTATTTAAGTCTGTCTCAAAACGTAAGTCACGGCCAGTGATGATACCAACTAAGTTATTGTTATTATCTACAACGGGAAAACCTGAAAAACCTAAATCATCAGCTTTATGCATCACTTGCTCAATAGTGAAGTCAGCACTAACAGTAACAGGATCAGAAACAATACCACTTTCATATTTCTTCACTTGAGAAACATTTTTCGCTTGTTCAGCAATGGTCATATTTTTATGAATAAAACCTAAACCACCTTCTTGAGCTAACGTAATAGCAAGACGCGCTTCAGTGACCGTGTCCATAGACGCAGAAACCATAGGTACATTTAAATTAATTTTACGGGTTAATTTAGTTTTTAAATCAGCCGTGTGTGGGAGTACTTTTGAGTGGGCAGGTACAAGTAGTACATCGTCAAAAGTTAAAGCTTCTTGGGCAATTCTTAGCATCGCAACATCTCTCTAAAAAGGTTGGTTAGGGAGTGAATATTGCGGCAGAATTTTAACCGTTTTCTTGTTTTAGGTAAACCTATTTTATTAACTTTTTAGCAACTCTATAAAAAACTAGGCAAAAATAGTGCCTAAATACATATTTAAGATGAAAATTAATTGAAAGTCAGCTTTATTCATTAAATAATGACTGACAATTTATGATCAAAAAAACAAAGTACAGCCTTTAAAAAGCCAAAAATGAGCCAACAACACATATTACAAGTTAGTGAACTAACCAAAAAAGTACGTTTTATTTTAGAAAGCGAGCTTAATACTGTTTGGCTAACTGGGGAAATCTCAAACTTTATTGCCGCAGGTTCGGGGC
>Ga0114909_1000474_pt1 | contig 29634 bp, 25 predicted proteins | sample MalvireepMed_906_FD_87290 | JGI IMG/M metagenome (GOLD analysis project Ga0114909, IMG submission 87290) | Marine viral communities from the Global Malaspina Expedition - Malaspina viral metaG DeepMed_906 | ecosystem: Environmental > Aquatic > Marine > Oceanic | place: Mediterranean Sea...
ACCCATGATTAAGTCGAGATTTCGAAGACCTATATCAAAGTCAATCAAGACAACTTTATGTCCTTTTAACGCCAAGCCAATACCAATAGCAGCGCTTGAAGTAGTTTTACCTACACCGCCTTTTCCTGATGTCACAACTATTATTCGTGCCATAGACCGAATATCCTTTTTAAAATTATTAGATAAGTTTTGATGATGACAATTCTGTGCCAGTCAATTGTATATATGCGGGTAAACCCCAATGCTGCTCCATTGACTCACTTAGCCAATAGTTACCATTAATTGAGACCAACTCTGCCTCTAGATTTTGACAATAAATTTGCGCCTGAATATGACCTGTTGCTCCTGCTATGGCTCTGCCTCGAAGTGAGCCATAGACATGGATATTACCATCGGCAATAATTTCAGCACCTGCGGAAACAGAGCCAATAACAACTAAGTTTTGACCTTTGGCATAAACTTGCTGACCAGAACGAATCTGACCTCTGTGTACTTTATCCGTGTATAAGTTAACTAGGGGCAAGCTCTCTTTTCTTTCAGGCTTGCTCGAGCTTTCCTCATCCAAGCCTGATTTTTCTGCTGCATTAACTCTTGCAGTATTAACAAACGAGAAGCCAAGTTCTCGAATATATAATCGCTGTTCTTTCGTTATAGAACCGGTAAAACCAACGAAGGTAAAGTTAAACTCTTCAACCAGAGTCTTTATTTCGTGATAATCAACTAAGCAACTTATTTGCTCTATATTAACGACAACAGCAACTAAGTAAAAAAAGTCAGGTGCTTGAGCTACCTTTTTTGCTAAATCAGCGTGAATATCAGCTAAGTTATACGTCTTCAAATGTAAAACAGACAAGGTAAAGCTCGTCCCTTTAAACTCAATACTGGCATCTGCCATAAAGAAGGTTTTCCTCAATAAAACAACTTAATACCACAAAAGGTAAAGTTGTATTATCGCCACTTAAAATCGAAAGCGGCAATTGATAAGCTATAAAGCGTTTTTTAATGTGCTAAGCAAAACATTAAGCTCTTGCTGATAACGATCAATTTTATTATTAGCCATTAATAATGAATAACTTAAATTAAGTGATGCCACTAACAAAGCACGCTCACTATTACCGATACCTGTTTGCTGTTTGATACTTTCACACATAACGGCAAGGTTATTCGCTGCTTGCTTTAAATCCTCTGCTTGTTCAGCTGGACAAGTAAACTGGTGTTGCTTACCCATAATCTCAATGCTGATTCCTTTAGAGTCTTCAGCAAACATTAACTAACCTCTTCTACACTTTGCAATTTGCCTAGCAGGTTTGTTAAAACATCATTTGTTTGCTTTTGTTTTTCTTCTGCTTCTAAAGTTTCTAGTTGCAACATTTCATTTTCATCCACTAAGGTCGACTTCTGCTGCTCTAGTTCAATAACCTGCTTTTTCAGCAGCTCATTTTTGGTGATGATTTGTTCGATCAGTTGTTCGAGTTGAGGGAGAGTGTTTTCTAACATAAGGCGCTCTTATTAACTGTACTAAATTAAGGGCGGCAAATTTAATCTAAAGTGAGGCAGAATGCTACTGTTTAAGGCAATTATCAGCTTAATTTATGTAACAATTACCAGTATTTGATTTTAGAGGAAAATCATGATTAAAAAACAAACTTTTATGCTAAATATTAACCACTTAAGTTAGCGATTGTTAAGTTACGTTTTTGATGGAGCTTAAAGAGTGAGTTGAACGGCCTCACTCTTTAAGTAAAACTAAGTCAGTATAGGTTTATTCATTCGCCATTAAATCCATCAATATATGCACGGTTGCTTCTACTCCAGCTTTCACTGATGGCTCTGCTTTAATCTTAAATAATGGGCTATGATGACTAGCAACTGCTTTACCACCTGCCTGTGCACGCTCAAAATCAGCTTTTGGTGTACCACCAACAGAAAAATAGACACTAGGAATATAAGGTTTATTGGTAAAGAAACCAAAATCTTCAGCCCCCATGCCAGAAATAGACGGCGGAATGAGTGCGTCACTACCCATCTTAGTTGCAATGACAGATTTAACACGTTGTGCTAGTGCTTTATCATTGAAAGTAGGAGGAAAAGAAAACTCACTAACGATTACTTCTGGCAGTTTATCATCAGGCATACCTGCAGTTTGTGCCGTACCTATAGCGACACGCTTAATCGCAGTTAATAATTGTTCACGCACTTGAGGTGTTAAGCTTCGTACCGTAAGTTGCAAGTGTGCTTTGTCAGAAATAATATTATGCTTAGTGCCCGAGTGAAATGCGCCAACAGTAATTACAGCTGCATCACGCGGCGCTATTTCACGACTGACAATAGTTTGTAAATTAGTCACTATTTGTGCGCCAATCATAATAGGATCTTTACCTTGGTGTGGATAAGCGCCATGTGCCCCAATGCCATGTACGATAATATCAACAGTATCAGCCCCAGCATATGGCGAGCTCTCACTCACGGTAATTTTTCCTTCAACTGCACCGGCATTTACATGAAAAGCAAAAGCATAATCTGGCTTTGAAAAACGCTGCCATAAATTGTCATCCATCATTGCAGTAGCACCGGGACCACGCTCTTCAGCTGGTTGGCCGATAAGCATCAAAGTACCTGACCAGTCTTTTTTGATAGATGCCATATAGCGTGCAGTGCCCACTAAGCTCGTGATATGTACATCGTGACCACAAGCGTGCATCACACCTACTGTTTCACCATTCCAATCCTTCATAGTAACTTTAGAAGCATTAGCTAAACCTGACATCTCTTTTACAGGTAATCCGTCCATATCAGCACGCATCATTACTGTTGGGCCTTGCCCATTTTTCATAATAGCAACAATGCCTGTGCCGCCAACGCCTTCGGTCACTTCAAAGCCAACAGCCCGCAGCTCCTTAGCTAAACGTTTTGCGGTATTAAATTCCATCAAAGATAATTCAGGATTTTGGTGAAAATGATCCCACAAAGGTGCTAAGTGTTGCTGATAATCTTTGTCAATTGCTGTAGAAATGTCACTCGCCTGACTTGGTACCATGGCTAAAGCCATTGAACTAAAAATGATGCTTTTAAATAAATGATTCACACGATTTCCCTTATTACTGATGTTCTTATTGTTAGATGCATTAAATATAATCTCATAATTACATTTAAGTACTGAGCTTACTTTACCCTATGAAGAATTAATAACAACTCTCGAACTTTAAAGCTTGAGTATGCAAGGTAAAACTTCTTTAGCAAACAATAGACAAAAAAAAGCCTCGTAATAACGAGGCCCCAAAGAGTTTCTTCTATGTAATTAACGCAACAATGAATACTTAATAGGTAAAACGCTCTATTTGTTCAACTAATTTCTCTTGCACCTGTGTTAATTCGTTAGTCGCAGAGTGTAATGAACTTGCTTCCTGCGCCAATCGCTCTGCCCCATCATCAACTTGTTGCATACCTTGTTGAACACTTTGAGTCACTTGAGTTTGCTCCTCTGAGCCACTCGCTATCAATGTGTTCATGTTATTAATCTCATTAATTTTTTCACTAATATCGTTTAAAGTATCATTAGCATTTTTAGTAGCATCTATCGTCTCACTGACAAGATCTTTACTTCGATGAGTTGCATCAAATGAGGCTTGTGCTTGAGTTTGCAACGAGCTAATGATTGTTTCAATTTCATTAGTCGAATCATGGGTCTTACTTGCTAAAGCTCTTACTTCATCGGCAACCACAGAAAAACCTCGACCTGACTCACCCGCACGAGCGGCTTCGATTGCGGCATTCAATGCTAATAAATTAGTTTGTTCAGCAATCCCTTTAATTACGTCCAAGACTTGTGTGATATTTTGACTTTCAACACGTAGCTTAGTCACTATGTTTGCAGTGCTGTCTAGCTCTTGGAATAATAAATCAACCTTTTGGATATTCGTGCTCATTTCTTCCATGCTACTTTGTGATAGCTGATGAACATTATTGGTATTTAACGATGTCTGCTCAGCACTCTGCGCAATATGTACTGTCGCTTCTTGTAACTGAGTAAGGTGCTCAAGAGCTTCATTGGTTTGCGCTCGCTGTTGTTGAGAATCTTTATTTGTACTTTCACTCACATTTTTTACTCGCTGAGCAACATTAGCCAGTTCTTTGTTTGCTAAAGCAAGCGCAGACACAATAGACTGAACAGTATTAATAAAGCTATTAAAGTTATTAGCCAAATCACCCAGCTCATCATTTGATTTTACGGGTATTCTTTGAGTTAAATCCCCACCACCTTGAGCTATATCTCTCAATACCGATGAAAGCTCGGCTAAAGGGTGGATAACTATTTTCCTCAGAATAAAGACAGCGACTAAACTCAACAAAATAATTGTGACTATTAATGCGATGGACTTTTCAAGTAAAGCACTCGTTAATCGATTATTTACCAAGTCATGTGAGTAACCAATTTGCACAGAGCCGATAGTCGATTTATCGGTCCAAAGTAGCGGTATAGTAAAATTTTCATCCGCTTTTACACTAGAACTGCTGCCCTGCGCTAAGATCTTTTCTCGTTGGTCTAAGACTTTAAGGCTAACGATAGCAGCATCCTTTAATACTGCATTAAGCGTTGCTTTGATTAGTGGTTTATCATAAGCAAAAACGGGCTCTTGAAAGATGACTGATAATTGACTGTTCACCACAGTACGCTTAGCTTGCCAGTAGGCTTGCTCATTAGATTTTTGTGAGTAGTAGCTAAAACTAGAAACTAGCACTAATACCAAGATGGTTGAGCCGACCAAAGCAAGGAGCATTTTTTGGGTTATAGACTGCATCATAATTAATTTCCTCGTACTTCTAGGGGATCAAACCAAAGCTCTTTTCGAGCCGTAGGGGTATTTTCTGAGAGCGTTGGATTTTCTATTTCAAACACAATTCTATTTTTAACGTTTGCTTTGCTTAGCGCGCTTTTAACTTCTTCATCTGCAAAAAATAGTTTGGAAAATTCACCACTGTCCACTAACTCATTTAATAGCCCAGTTAACTGTTTAGCTAACTTTAGATTGTCTTTAGCAACAAAGAAGTAGTTTGGTGCGGTATAACGAATCAATATATTATTTTCAACGGCTAAATTAAGTTGCTCATTATTTATAATTTCTTGCCAGGGTTCGTGCAAACCACGTGGAAAGTAATCGAACCGCCCTCCCTCAAGCATTGGAAATAAATTCTGATACTTCAACGTTTTAACAACAGGTAGTGCATTGTGTTCAAGTATTTCTGTATCAGGCCATGTTTTACCACTGCCAGCTTTGAAATTTTGTAACTCAGCTAAGCTATTAACACCAGCAAACATATTAACATTTTCTTGTTTAACTAACGGGATGCGCATCCCTAATAACCCCCTGAATATAGGGATGTAGATAGCAGTAAACTCTTGCTCTAATTCAATAGAGGTCATTGACCAAAAGATTTCAAGCTTACCAGTGAGCATATCTTGCTTCATGCGATTGAATGAAAGGTCTCCTCCCTTAATATCGCTATAAGGAAAAATTGGTGTGATATTTTGCCGCTTCATTATTTCTTTTAGCAAAGTATGGGGTAGTGAAGTCTCGTCAGGTCGACCTGGCATAGCAATTGATTGTGCAAAAACACTATTTTGCATTATAAAACTAACAAATATTATGATGATAAATAAACGCATATATCCCTCTAACTTCTTAAAATAATTTTTAATAGAGTTGTACATTAGTACTTATTAACATACCAACCCTATATGAAAGCGGTTACATTTTAAAGAAATATTCATCAAGAAGTATAAAATGAAGGTATTTAGAGTATAAAATATACATATTTTAAACTTACTTTAAATGCCTCGATGAAACATATCTTATTTACCTATTGTTTACTGGCTAACTACCTCAATAATTTATAGGCGATATATTCGATTAAGTAAACGAACTCTAGTAGCCAGAACCCGCCTGAGACCCTAGCCATCTATATTTATCCTCCTAAAAACAAAAAACCCAGCAAAATGCTGGGTTTGTAGTTTAATAACTGTAATTTACTATTTAAATTTACAGTTTTACATCATACGTTTCCTAAAACGGAATATCATCATCAAAGTCAATTGATGGTTCTTGTGGGTTTACTTTAGGTGCAGGTTGTTGTGCCGGCTGTTGAGGGGAAAAACCGCCTTGCTGTTGTTGCTGAAAGCCACCTTGTTGCTGAGGTTTATTATAAGGTTGCTGAGGTGCTTGTTGTTGCTGACCTTGCTGACTAAAACCAGCTGACTGTTGTGGAGCTTGTTGCTGTCCTTGGTTAGAGAAGCCGCCTTGTTGTTGCGAAGCTTGCTGCTGCCCTTGGTTAGAGAAGCCGCCTGACTGCTGTTGGCCTTGATTAGAAAAACCACCTTGTTGCTGGAATCCGCCACTTTGCCCTTGAGATGATTTACCATCTAACATTTGCATTACACCGTTAAAACCTTGTAAAACAATTTCGGTAGTGTACTGGTCTTGCCCTTGTTGGTTAGTCCATTTACGCGTTTGTAATGAACCTTCAAGGTATACTTTAGAACCTTTTTTCAAATACTCACCAGCAATCTCAGCTAGTTTTCCGAACATCACTACACGGTGCCACTCAGTTTTCTCTTTTTGTTCACCGGTTTGTTTGTCTTTCCATGAATCAGACGTTGCTACAGTAATATTTGCTACTGCACCACCATTTGGCATAAAACGTACCTCAGGATCTTTGCCTAAGTTACCGACTATGATTACTTTATTTACACCCGCCATGAAAATATCCTATTGATTGAGCTATTAAGATAAATACGACTGAATATATTCATTCGCCGCATTTATACTTTTTATTGAAAAAATTTTAAGAGAGTAATTCTATTACGAGAGCCGATGAAATTCGAGCGCTTTCTTTGAAAAAATGAGATATTTTCTTCGCTATTTTCTATCTTGATGTTTTAGCTAAAAATTAAATATTTTATTTACCTTTCTCTATGGATATATCTGCGCACGTAAACAAATCTGAATAACACTCGTATGATACTCATTACTCAACCGAATGCTTTAGCATTTCTTCAATAACAATATCTGATATTTTTTTAGATGTTTTAGTCAGATAATCAAAATGAACCATAACGGCTGTTCCTGATGCGCACTTCTTGTCCTGCTGCCAAGCCTCTTGATAGACATCAAATGAGCTATTACCTACACGACTAATAAATGTTCTTAATTCAATATTTTCACCGTATTGTAACTCTGCATGAAACTCAACAGTGGTTTTAGCCAATATCAGTTGCCACTTATTAAGACTTAGATCTGGGGTAAACCATTTAAATACAGGATCTCGTGCGCCTTCAAACCACTGAGCGACTACGGTATTATTAATATGCCCCAAACCATCCGTCTCACAAAACCTAGGCTTGATTATCTCTGTTATCATTGTCATTTCCTCTATCGTTCAAACAACCCTTTGAGTTTCAAAATAGAACTCAGGGCCAATAAATTTCTTTGCTAAATTTTATCTCAAGCTAATTGCTAGTGTATCTTGAAATAACAAATTAATATTTAAAAAATTATTACTGCTAATTATCCCTAACGCACAATCAATATCTCATAATGTCGCAAATCAGCACTAGGTCTGAACTAACGGGCTTAGTGGCATAACAATAATTAGTTGTGCATTAATTCAAAAAATAATAATCTCAATTATCAATTAATAACAGGGCAAAAAGGTATGGATAAAAGGTCTTTTCTAAAAGCAACGGCATTAACATTAGCTGGCTCAGCAATATCTCCACTAGCGCTCTCTTCTGAGAAAAAATCACCACTGCATAACTTTCCAACTGTAAATATGGATATCGCACCTATTTCAGCTTTGGAAAGAAAACAGAGGATCAGCAAAGCACAAGAACTCATGCGCAAAGAAGGTTTTTCCGCAATCATATTAGAGCCTGGTGCAGCGATGGACTACTTTACTGGAATACAATGGTGGAGAAGCGAAAGGCTCACAAGTGTTGTCATACCAAGAGACGGCGATATTGCCGTTGTTTGTCCTTTCTTTGAGGAGCCAAGCATAAGAGAAACACTGTCGGTTGGTGATGATGTCAGAGTATGGCAAGAACATGAAAGTCCGTTTGCAAAAGTCTGCCAAATACTAAAAGACAGAGCTGTAGATAAAGGTAAAATAGGCTTTGAAAATACGGTTAGGTATTTTGTGCTTGAAAACACCATGGCCCTATTACCTAATGCAAAACATACTAGCGCTGACCCGATAACATTGGGCTGCAGAATGTACAAAAGTACTCATGAACTGCAATTATTGCATAAAGCCAATGAAGTCACTTTACGAGCATATGAATATACCTACAGCCAATTAAAAGTAGGTATGTCCCAACATGATGTGAAAACACTGATGAAAAGCACCTTATCTAAGTTAGGTGGAAACAGTGCTTGGTGTTTGGCTTTATTTAATGAAGCAAGTGCATTCCCTCATGGCACAAAAGCAGAACAGTTTATTAGAGAAGGTTCTATTGTTCTAATGGACTCTGGTTGTAGTGTACATGGCTACCAAGCAGACATTAGCAGAACATTTGTGATTGGCTCACCAACAAAGCAGCAAAGACATGTATGGGATACTGTTAGGCAAGGTCAAGACATTGCCTTTGAAAAGGCTCAAGTGGGCACAGAGGCTGGCTTTATCGATGATGCAGTAAGAAAGTATTATGAATCATTAAATTTCGGCCCAAAATATAAATTACCTGGCTTATCGCACCGAACTGGACACGGTATAGGTATGGAAGGTCATGAGAGCATTAACTTTGTTCATGGGGAACAAATGCTCTTGAAACAAGGTATGTGCTTTTCGAATGAACCAGGAATTTATCTTCCTGAACAATTTGGCGTAAGACTAGAGGATTGCCTGTATATGGGAGAAAAACACGCCCATTGGTTTACTGAACCGCCAGCATCTTTAGATGCTCCTTTAGGAAAATTAGCAAATAAAATCAGTTAATGTAGTCACTTAAAATAAAGCAAAATTATCAGTTAGCGCTATAGTTAACTAAGTGAGATATGAATAGTTTTACTCATTTAGCAATCAATAAAGGTGCGCTACACTGTTGTTATTACTAAAAATAAAAACAAATAATACCCTATCGCCATGTTTAAAGGAAAAATACAAAAGCAGCTGGCGAACAAAAGGACTCGAAGCATTAATAGCAATATTAATGCTCTGCATTTTAGTAAGTCCTATTTGTTATGCCGAAACTTCGGCAGAGCAAGCTTCACCTCAAGAAACATCAGCAACAACAGCAACAACAGCACAAGAATATTGCGCAAACAACTCAACAACAACAACCTTCAAGCCGCAAACTATTTTTGATGAAAATGAAGAGGGCATTATCTTCTTACATCGCTGGGCCAATGCTATTCATATTGATACTAAAATTATCACCTTAGAGAATGAAGCCGCTTTCTTTCTAGCTAAATGTAATAAAAACTTTGCTGATATGGCAGAACTTGAGCGGCACCTACGTAGTCGAAAATACTTAAGAGATGCCAAAGTAACTAGTGATGAAGATATTGAAAAAATTACAGTGACCACTTGGGATAATTGGTCTTTAATGCCAACAATAAGCTTTGGCCGTAAAGGCGGTCAAAATACTTATAGTTTTGGTATCAAAGAACGAAACTTATTAGGCTTGGGTATAGATGCAGAAATAGAAAGCTACCAAAATACACAACGCTCTGGTTATAAACTCGTAAGTACCATCCCTCTGTTTCAAAAACAAAATACTAATATCAAACTAAGGTTTGCCGATAATGATGATGGACAACAGCGCGCATTGTTTTTAAAAAAGAGTTTCGCTGGTTTCCATATTAAAAATGCTTATTTATTAGGGTTTAATGAAGAATCACGTAATGATACTGTATTTCAAAATGGCTACGACCAAAGTTTTTTTACCCATGACATAAGCTTTAAAGAAGCTAATTATGCCTTACTAGAGTTTAATATTGATAGTCGTCTACTTAGGTACCGCTTTGGTATCACACAAGATAAGCACCTTTTTTCAACAAAAAATGAAGAAGATTTACTGGCACTAGAAACACCACCATTAACATCAATACTTCCCCATGACAGAGACTTCCTATACCCATGGTTTTCCCTTGAATATATTGAAAAAGATTTCAGAAAGTTAACTAATGTGCATTTAATTTCACAAATCGAAGATTTTAATCACGGTTGGCAAATTAATTCACGTTTAGGTTTAGCTAATGGTAATAAAGATAACTCTGCTTGGGCATTATGGAACATGCAAATTAAAAAAGGCTTTAACCTTAATAACAAAACATTATTACTGCTCGATGCCACACTTTTGGGTGATATTTATCAAGAGCGAGATAATAGATTTATTGTAAAGCTAAATGCTGAATATTTTTATCAACTTGATAAACATTGGGGGGTTTATTTAAATAACACAAATATTTTCAGTGAAAATCAATATCTTGATCGACCAATCACTATTGGTGGTAGTACCGGGTTGCGTGGTTTTCCATTGCAATATCAGCATGGTAACAATAGCATTAAGTTCACTTCTGAAGTCAGGTATTACCCGCAGATCAACCTATTTAAACTATTTGACCTAGCCGGTGTTGCTTTTTTTGATACTGGCCGTGCTTTTGGTGGTTCAATAATTAAGAATATTGAAGATGGCTGGTTAACTTCTGCAGGGCTGGGTATCCGTATTTTTTCACCTCATTCAGGAGGAAATCATCAAATAATCCATATCGACTTTGCTTTTCCGCAAAGTAGCAATGCAGATATCGATAACTTTGAGATTAGAGTGCAGGCTAAAAAATCTTTTTAAAACTGACATTTGCACTCATCATCATAAGAAGCGTTTAAGAATTCGATCTATTTGTGTTATTCGTATTTTTTTCAGTAATTTTTGCGGCTTTTCAGGATAATCACTAACTGATTCAAGCTCAGTAAAGTGTCTAATTTTACTGGTATTAACCAAAATACCTAACAATTCATCATTGGTTTTTGTTAATAATTGCTGAGATACATCATCAATCACTAAACCATTTTCAAGATCAAGCGCCCAAGCGCGTGGGTTTAGGTTGCTGCCAGTAATTAAATGATGTCGCTCATCGACACGCATGCCTTTTAAGTGAAAGCTATTGTCACCATCTTTCCATAAATGAATGTTTAACAAACCTTTATCAATGAAGTTTTGATAGCGCTTAACAAAGCGTTTTAGTAGCATTTCATAAACATAGGGAATAATGCCAATGGCACTAAAATCGTCTTCACTATTAATAAAAAAATCATTCGCCGTTTTATCACCCACAACTATTGTCAATTTAACGCCACGCTTTAACGCTTTAATCACATCACGAGCTAATGAATGCGGCAAATTGAAATAAGGGGTAAATAAAACAATGTTCTGCTGCGAATTTTGCACTAACTTACGTGTTGCACGATTGAGTTGATTACCTCGACGGCCAAAACCAACTAAAGGCGTTACCATGACATCTTCTGTGATAACACTTGATTGACTGGTAGCTTGTGGTTGAGGCGAAACAATATAATTTGATTTCTTAAGTTTAGATTTTAGATCTGTAAGAATTTGTTTTTGCTGGTTTTGATCAGGTAACAATACTTGGTTAAGTAAAGGAGCTAATTCAGAATTAATAAAGGTTTGTTCTAAATAATGACAGAAACTATTTGCTAAACTAATACTATGTAATAAGCAGTAACGATCTAAACGATAACGTACATTTTGCTGACAATAAATATCATTGATACTAGCGCCGGTATAAAAAAGCTTATCATCAAAAACCATGCCCTTTAGATGCAGGACACCAAAAACTTCTTTGCGCTTAACCGCTACACCATAGATATTAATCTGTTGTTCATAATCTTCTGCTAACTGTAAATATAGCGCTCGATTGCCTAAACTCTCTTTTTCACCAATCAAACCACGTTGACCACGGTTATAATCAACAAAAACATTTACCACTAGATCAGGAAAATTAGCTTTAGCTTGATATAAAGCATGCAATATTTCTTGGCCTGCTTCATCATCTTGTAAATAAAGTGCCGTTATAAAAATACGCTTACGGGCAGCGGCTATCAAAGATAATAATTGCTGTTTATATTGTTTCGGTGAAGAGAAAAACTCAATTTCACTAGGGTTTATGACGATACTTTCCACTGCGCTCTATCTAAAAAATTTTACTTATTAGTAAGTATATCAATAATAAACTAGCGAAATATAGCTTTTATTAATAGCCTTGTTTAGCAAGGCTATACAAGAGCTAAATAACGGCAGCTAACTCCGCGGCTTGACGAATGGCACGTTTAGCATCTAGCTCAGCGGCGACATTGGCACCACCAATTAAGTGCACCTGCATACCGCCGTCAATAAGTGCTTGTTGCAGATCTCTATTAGGCTCCTGCCCCGCACAAATAATAATGTTATCAACGGCTAACAACTGCTCTTCACCATTTACTTCAATGACTAAGCCTGCTTCAGTAACAGCTTTATAATTTACTCCTGCAACCATTTTTACACCATGCTTTGCTAAATTGGCACGATGTACCCAGCCCGATGTTTTACCCAAGCCTTTACCAATTTTGGTCGTTTTACGTTGTAACAAAGTTACTTCGTGTTTAGCTGAATGTGTACTATTTAACGCAAGCTTGTCTTGCTTAGCTAACAATGCACCAGCATGTTGATAACTTTTATCAACACCCCAGTTTTTCAGCCATGCATCTAAATTTTGACTCAATGGCTGTGCTAAACCTTGCTCATTTGACTCAACAAGATATGCGGCAGTATCAAAGCCTATCCCGCCAGCGCCAATTATCGCGACTTTTTTACCAACTTTTTCTTTGTCGCGTAAAACTTGTAGGTAACTTAATACTTTCTTACTGGCAATCCCTGCATCAATACCTTCAATCGCTAAACTTCTAGGCTTAATTCCTGTTGCTAATACAACTTCATCAAAGCCGGCTGCCAGTAATTTTTCGGCACTTTGCTCGGCATTTAAATGCATAGGTATATTTAACAAAGATAATTTTTTATTGAAATAGCGTAAGGTTTCATAAAACTCTTCTTTGCCAGGCACTTGTTTAGCTACATTAAACTGACCACCAATCTCACTTAATTTATCAAATATTTCAACCTGATGACCACGTTCAGCAGCATAAACACTAAACGCTAATCCAGCAGGTCCGGCACCAATTACAGCGAGTTTCTTGACCTTACTTGTCTTAGCAAAAGTAAGCTCTGTTTCATAACAGGCAACGGGGTTTACTAGGCAAGAAGCGCGCTTTTGTTGAAAAACATGATCCAAGCAAGCTTGGTTACAGCCTATACAAGTATTAATTTCATCTGATTTATTCATCGCGGACTTATTCACGAAGTCACTATCCGCTAGAAATGGTCGAGCCATTGATACCATGTCGGCTTGCTTAGTCGATAGTATTTGTTCTGCAACTTCTGGTGTATTAATACGGTTAGTTGTAATAAGAGGAATTGAAACTTCTTTTTTCATTTTTTCAGTAACCCAAGCAAATGCAGCTCTAGGTACAGAGGTTACTATGGTTGGCACTCGTGCTTCATGCCAACCGATCCCCGTATTAATGAGTGTTGCGCCCGCTTGTTCAACCGCCTTTGCCATAGTGACAACTTCATGCCAGCTATTTCCACCTTCAACTAAATCAAGCATGGATAAACGGAAAATAATAATAAAGTTCTCGCCAACTTTTAAGCGTACAGCTTTAATCGTTTCAATCGCTAAACGCATGCGGTTTTCAATGCTACCACCCCATTCATCGTTACGTTTATTGGTACGCAAACAGGCAAATTGGTTAATTAGATACCCCTCAGAGCCCATAATTTCAATGCCATCATAACCCGCTTTTGCTGCTAGGCTAGCGGAATAAGCATAGTCTTTAATCGTACTATTAATTTGCCTAACCGACATTGCTTTAGGCGTAAAAGGTGAAATAGGTGATTTGATTTTACTAGGAGCAACACTAAAAGGATGATAAGCGTAACGGCCTGTATGTAACAGCTGCAAACAAATTTTTGTCGGGTACTGATGAACGGCTTCGGTAACTTGTTTATGCTTATTCACTTGCCAAAAGTGACCAAGTTCGCTACCAAATGGTGCGATTCTGCCACGCATATTAGGACTTACACCACCAGTGACAATGAGACCAACGCCTCCTTTAGCACGAGCTTGATAGAAAGCAGCTAATTTAGCAAAGCCACCTTTCTCTTCTTCTAGCCCTGTATGCATCGATCCCATCAAAACACGGTTACTTAATTGTGTAAAACCTAAATCAAGCGGCTCTAATAAATGCGGAAACGCTGCTGTACTGGTAGTGTTGTTCATATGGTTGCTCATGCTTATACTGATAATATGACACCTAATGGTCGTACCAGTTGAATCGTGGTTATAAATCTACTGGTATTTAAATGAAATTACAAGTTATGATATTTAACCAAACTAAATTGACTTACCGCCTTAAATGATAAAGAAAATAGATAAACTAACATTAGTTAAGCTAATTATCGCTCAGTTAACCGATAAACTTGCGCAAGCAGAGAAAGCCGCCAATGATGCCCATGCTGCAGCCGTTGATGACGAAAGTGTCGCAGAAACACAATACGATACCTTAGCAATAGAGGCGTCGTACTTAGCTGAAGGACAATCAAAACGGGTGCTAGAGTTCAAACAGGCTATTAACGCTTATGAAGAATTAATTTTACGTGATTTCGACGAAAGCACCCAGATAGCATTAACCGCTTTAGTACAATTATCAGCAGACATTGAAGCTAGACATTGGTTTTTTATTGCACCCGCAGCAGGTGGCTTTCGATGTCAACTTAAATGCCAAAACGATACTGTAAATATTACCGTAATTACGCCCAGTTCACCTATGGCATTAGCTTTATTGGGAAAGTATCAAGAAGATGACATTGAAATCATATTAGGTAATAGCAAACTAGATGACTATATCGCTAACATTTGTTAACTGGCCGCTATTCTAAAACCCACTTTTATCGTCACTTGATAATGGCCAACCGCACCATCCACTATATGACCTCTAGTTTCAACAACTTCAAACCAGTCCATATAATTAATGCTTTTATCACATTCCGCCAGCGCATTTTCGATAGCATCTTCAATACTTATTTTTGAAGAGCCGACGACTTCTATTTTTTTGTAACTGTGATGATCCGACATAACAATACCCAACTATTGATAACAAGTAAGTAAACCTTAGTTGAGCTTTTTTTCTTTTGCGAACTTATTGTCTGCCAGGCAAGTTTAACTTATCAATGATGCGGTCAGGTATTATCAAAACAAGCTATCTGTACAGTAGCGCCTTAACAGCCAATAAATCGACGGTTTTATCATCAACTTTCAAATAAGCCACTGACTCTGTTGGCATTAAAGTCGCTTCAATAACGCCGGGCATATTGATGAGTTGTTCAGCAACTTCATCTGCTTGCTCTTCACAGGTGATATTAGTAGCAAAACTAAAGCTTTTCGATTTTTTCAATTGCTGCATACCGAGAGTAAGTAATAACCACATCAAACTAGCGACCGCCATCACCAAAAATATGCTTTGTTCACCATATTGGCTAGCAATAAAACCTCCTAAAATCCCACCGACAAAAGCTCCTAAAAACTGGCTGCTAGAATAGACACCCATTACGCTTCCTTTCAACCCAGCAGGAGCAATACGCGATAAAATTGACGGCATAGTTGCCTCGAGATAATTGAAGGCGGTAAAAAATAGCACGACAGATAAAATAAGACTCCAAAAGCCAGTAGGCAATAGCCACAAAGAAAATAGCGCCAAAGTTAATAACCCCACCGCAGCGCTAAACATCGGATTTTCTTGCTGTTTTTTAATAGCGATAATCATAAAGGGAACCATGAGAAAAAATGAACCAAGCAAAGTAGGTAAGTATATTTGCCAATGGTCTTCTAATGCTAAACCACTTGCTACAAACTGTTTTGGTAAAGTAACAAAACAAGCCGTGAGTGCCATATGTAAAATAAAAACGCCCCAGTTTAGGCGCGATAACTGAGGATGACGTATAAGGTTACCTATCTGCTCAGGCAAAGCTACGTTGTCACCACGTGGTGCTTTATTCACTGAATTTGGCACCATAAATTGGATCATAAACATAGCGATAATGGTTAACATGCCAGTAAACCAAAATAAACCACTTAAACCAAAGTTATCAGCAACAATAGGCCCTAAAATCATCGCAAATGTAAAAGATAAACCGATAAACATGCCAATAGTTGCCATCACTTTAGGCCGCTGCTCTTCACGGCTTAAATCGGCAGCAAGCGCTAAAACAGCACTAGCAATCGCCCCCATGCCTTGAATAGCGCGACCAAGCACGACACCATAAATGGTTTCCGACATTGCCGCGACAATACTGCCCAGCAAAAAGACCACCAAACCAGCTAAAATTACCGGTTTACGACCATATTTATCAGAAAGTATACCCATAGGAATTTGTAGTAACGCTTGTGTTAAACCATAAGCGCCAATAGCCAAACCTAGCCAAATAGGGCTATACCCCGTTAATTGCTCACCATAAATGGCAAATACCGGCAAAATCATGAATAAGCCCAGCATGCGCACTCCAAATACACTAGCTAAGGAAAAAGCGGCTTTTTTCTCAATTCTGTTTAAACCTGACATGCTCATAATGCGAATAGAACCTAAATATAGAAAGATATGGATGAAAAATGACGCTAGTTTAGCACGCCAAACCTGACAAAAAAACGCTAAGCAAACAATCTCTATGTTGAGATCAAACTTTATAGAATTGACTCATCTTTGAATAGCTATCAATGGTATTTATAGCGGCATTTCTATGGCATAATATTCGGCTGTTATTTGGGCAGCAATTTTATTTAGGTTTAAGCGCAAAATGAAAAGTATTGAAGTCAGAGGGGCTCGCACCCACAATTTAAAAGATATCAGTTTAACTATTCCTCGCGATAAATTAATAGTGATCACAGGCCTATCGGGCTCAGGAAAATCATCGCTGGCTTTTGATACTTTATACGCTGAAGGTCAGCGTCGTTACGTTGAGTCACTTTCTGCTTATGCACGTCAATTTTTGTCTTTAATGGAAAAACCTGATGTTGATCACATCGAAGGTTTATCGCCAGCTATTTCTATAGAGCAAAAGTCAACGTCACATAACCCACGTTCCACGGTAGGAACTATTACCGAAATTTATGATTACTTACGATTACTTTATGCCCGTGTTGGTGAGCCGCGCTGCCCAGAGCATAAACAACCCTTGGCAGCACAAACCGTTTCGCAAATGGTTGATAAAGTATTAGCACTTGAAGAAGGCACAAAAGTGATGTTATTGGCGCCTGTGTTACAGGGCCGTAAAGGTGAGCATGTAAAATTACTGGATAATTTGGCTGCACAAGGTTTTATACGTGCTCGTATTGATGGTGAAGTATGTGATCTATCCGATCCTCCAACCTTAGAGCTACACAAGAAGCACACTATTGAAGTTGTCGTTGATCGTTTAAAAGTACGTGATGATATACAGCTACGTTTATCTGAATCATTCGAAACGACTTTAGGCTTAACCGCAGGAACAGCAAAAGTTGCTTTTATGGATGAACCTGATCGCGATGAATTGTTATTTTCTGCCAACTTTGCCTGTCCACATTGTGGTTATAGCATGCAAGAGCTTGAGCCGCGCTTATTTTCTTTTAACAACCCTGCAGGTGCTTGTCAGACTTGTGATGGTTTAGGCATAGAACAGTTCTTCGATAGCACTCGAGTTATTGCCAACGAAGAATTAAGCCTTGCTGGGGGTGCAGTACGCGGTTGGGATAAGCGTAATTTTTATTACTTTCAAATGTTGCAGGCTTTGGCTGACCACTATCACTTTGCGGTTGATAAACCTTTTAATACCTTATCAAAAGAAGCACAGAAAGTTGTACTTTATGGTAGCGACAAACAAGAGATTGAATTTAAATACATGAACGATCGCGGTGATGTTGTGGTGCGCAAGCACCCCTTTGAAGGCATCATTAACAATATGCAGCGCCGCTACAAAGAAACGGAATCAAACACCGTACGTGAAGAGTTAGCCAAATACCTAAACAGTCAACATTGCCCTGACTGTAACGGCAGTCGCTTGCGTTTAGAAGCACGTAACGTGTTCATTGCCGATACACCACTCAATATCGTTGCTGAGCAATCAATTAGTGAAGCATTGGCCTTTTTTCAAAATTTAGATTTAATTGGCCAAAAAGCGCAAGTTGCCGAAAAAATATTAAAAGAAATAAATGAACGCTTAGGCTTTTTAGTTAATGTCGGCTTAAATTATTTAAACTTATCACGTGGTGCAAACACTCTCTCAGGTGGTGAAGCACAGCGTATTCGTTTAGCAAGTCAAATTGGCGCCGGCTTAGTTGGGGTTATGTACGTACTTGATGAACCTTCTATAGGTTTACATCAACGTGACAACGAACGTTTACTCAGCACCCTGATTCACCTTCGTGATTTAGGCAATACAGTTATTGTGGTTGAGCATGATGAAGATGCCATTCGCGCCGCAGATTTTGTAATCGATATCGGCCCTGGTGCCGGCGTGCATGGCGGTGAAATTATAGCACAAGGCAGTGTTGATGATATTTTAACTTGTAACGACTCTCTCACTGGTAAGTATCTATCTGGCGTTGAAAAAATTGAAATTCCAGCGAAACGGCATGCTTTTGATAAAAAAGCAGTCGTTAAGTTAACTGGTGCTAGTGGTAATAACTTAAAAGATGTCGACTTGGTTATACCTACAGGGTTGATGACTTGCATTACTGGTGTTTCTGGGTCAGGTAAATCAACGCTTATTAACGATACCTTGTATAAATTAGCGCATATTGAACTTAATGGCGCAACAGTTGATGAACCTGCGCCATATAAAAGCATCCATGGTTTAGAGCATTTAGATAAAGTTATCGATATAGATCAAAGTCCAATTGGTAGAACACCAAGATCAAACCCTGCCACTTATACCGGAATTTTTACGGCTGTACGTGATATATTCTCTGCAACACAAGAATCACGTTCGCGCGGTTATAAAGCAGGACGTTTTAGCTTTAATGTTAAAGGTGGACGTTGTGAGGCTTGCCAAGGTGATGGCATGATCAAGGTAGAAATGCACTTTTTACCTGACGTTTATGTGCCTTGTGATGTTTGCAAAAGCAAACGCTATAACCGTGAAACCCTTGAAGTATTATATAAGGGTAAGAATATTCATGAAGTACTGGATATGACTATTGAAGATGCATTTGATTTCTTCCAAGCGATTCCAGCAGTAAAACGTAAACTGCAAACTTTACTTGATGTTGGTTTAGGGTATATCAAACTGGGCCAATCTGCGATTACATTATCAGGTGGTGAAGCTCAGCGGGTTAAGCTATCAAAAGAGCTTTCAAAACGTGACACTGGTAAAACCTTGTATATATTAGATGAGCCAACCACAGGTTTGCATTTCCATGATATTAAACAGCTATTACAAGTGATTCATAGATTACGCGATCACGGTAATACCATTGTTGTTATTGAGCATAATTTGGATGTAGTTAAAACCGCTGATTGGATCATCGACCTTGGCCCTGAAGGTGGTTCAGGTGGTGGTGAAATACTAGTGACAGGAACCCCTGAAGAAGTCGCGAAGCATCAGACTTCACATACCGCACATTTTTTAAAACCGCTATTAAATTAAGGACTGACAACTTATTATGATTGTGAACGATTCCAATAGATTAACTTACAGGTTAATGGGAGAAGAAGACGCACATGCTTTGTGGCAATTAGACCAAGACCCAGAAGTGATGCACTTCCTTAATGGTGGCAAACCCAATAGCATGGATGTTATTAAAGAGACTTTTATACCACGTATGGCTAAATATACCGACAAGCATAAAGGCTGGGGTATATGGCAAGTTTCTGATAAAAACACGAATAAATATTTAGGCTGGGTACTGGCTAGGCCTATGGAGTTTTTCACTGATTCCCCTAACTTTGAAGATTTAGAGCTTGGTTGGCGCTTCTTTAAAGAGACATGGGGTAAAGGGTATGCAACTGAAGCCGCTTCAGCTATTAAAGATGCTTTAGTAGCACAAGGAAATATTAACTTTGTTTCTGCATTAGCAGTAGAAGAAAATGTTGCTTCGACACAAGTAATGAAAAAGATAGGCATGAGTCTTGTCAGGAAGTACCGACATTTAGATCCTATTGGCGATTTTGATGCTGTCCACTATCAAATGCCCGTTAATAGCTAATAATGACTAATAGATAAAAAGAGCATTAACAAAGACTAACAATGCTCTTTTTATTGTCGGCTATATTGCCTATCCAATTTGTTATTTCATGGTGTTTTTCACCGCTTTGTATTGCAGCTGTAAGCGCCGGGCTGTAATAGCAACAATTCAATTACAACAACTACTTGCGTTATGTTACCTAGCAATTCCTTTGTCAACACTCATAACGACAGTTACGTCAGGTTTTATCTTCTAGTCACCAACTCAAATCAACCAGCGAGAGATATTACCGCCTTCATATTTTTATTGCATTTCACACTATAGTGCACAGAAAACTCAGTAGTTTGCTTATTATGGTGAGTGAAATAGCATCAGAGCATTATCCACATCAAAGACTTTTGTGAGATCAGCTCAGCATTATTACAGTAAAACCCTAACCTTATTTAGCTTAGTAAGTTGACGACCGTTTATATGAAAAGCTGTAACTACCTAACGCGCTCTTTGATACTAAAATAAACTTCCACTGACTTCAAAGCCAATATAATGTATAAAAAACATCCGACACGTGAATAGTAACGATTACTAGGCTAAAGTCTAATAGGTAAGATTTTGTCGACACATTATAGTATTGAAAGAATATAACATGACTAAGGGCAGGCTAATGACTAACCGCAGCAATAAAGATGTAGACAAAGAGAACATAAAACCTAACTGGACTGAACAAGTAGGGCTTGTGTCTTGGTATAAAGAACCAAAAACCATATTGTCGACAAATGATAATTGGTTTGATTGGTTTGTCGACGGTGAATTAAATAGCTGTTACTTAGCGCTTGATTATCATATTGAACAAGGTCGTGGCGAACAAGTTGCACTTATTTACGACTCACCTGTTACCAACACTAAGTTGCAATATACCTATGCCGAACTGACCATGCAAGTAGCTAAGTTTGCTGATACTTTGCAAAAACAGGGCATTGAAAAAGGCGACCGTGTACTCATTTATATGCCTATGATTCCGCAAACGGCCATGGCAATGTTAGCATGCGCCAGAATAGGTGCAATTCACTCTGTTGTTTTTGGTGGTTTTGCTGCTAAAGAGCTTGCTGTACGTATAAATGATGCAAAGCCGAAAGTCATTGTTACTGCAAGTTGCGGCATCGAAATAAATAAAACTATTGCTTATAAACCTCTACTTGATAGCGCCATAAGTCTAGCTGAGCATAAACCAGATAGCTGTATTGTATATCAAAGAGAACAGCTGTCCGCAGATATCATTATAGGTAGAGATCATAATTGGCAAGAATTAATGCAAGATGCTGTAGCTGTAGCACCGGTTGCCATGAAAAGTACCGATCCGTTATACATCCTTTATACCTCAGGAACGACAGGTAAGCCAAAAGGTGTAGTACGTGATAATGGTGGCCATGCAATGGCAATGGCCTATAGCATGAAAAACGTTTATGGGATGCAAGAGGGTGATGTTTTTTGGGCAGCCTCTGATGTTGGCTGGGTTGTTGGTCATTCCTATATAGTTTATGGGCCATTAATGGCTGGTTGCAGCACAATCCTTTATGAAGGAAAACCTATCAAAACACCTGATGCCGGTGCATTTTGGCGAGTATGTGAAGAATATAAGGTCAATGCACTATTTAGTGCACCAACAGCCTTTCGTGCCATAGCTAAAGAAGACCCCAACGGTAACTTAATACAAAACTATGATCTCACCTCACTGAAACGCCTTTACCTCGCAGGAGAACGTTTAGATCCTGCAACATATCATTGGTTACAAGAAAAATTGCAATTACCAGTGATTGACCATTGGTGGCAAACAGAGACTGGCTGGGCGATAGCAAGTACGCCCTTTTCTGATGACAAAACAAAAAGATTGATGCCGACAAAAGCTGGCTCAGCCGGTTTTCCAGTCCCCGGATTTAACGTTGAGATTTTAGATGCTCATGGCCAGAAATTAGCCGCAAATCAGCAAGGTACGGTTGCGATAAAGTTACCTTTACCACCGGGTTGCCTAACAACGGTTTATCAAGATCAGGAGCGGTTCAAGTCTAGCTACTTATCTACTCATCAGGGCTATTATGTTACCGGCGATGGCGGTTACTTTGATGATGATGGTTATTTATTTATAATGGGGCGTACTGATGATGTTATAAATGTTGCAGGCCATCGATTATCAACTGGGGAAATGGAGGAAGTATTGTCTTCACATAGTGCTGTCGCTGAATGCGCTGTTGTTGGCATTCACTGTTCATTAAAAGGCCAAGTTCCACTTGGTTTAGTGGTAATAAAAAATGGCATCAATGACAGTGACGAAACCTTAGCTAAGGTTTTAAAGGCGAAGATTCGAACCGAAATAGGTGCAATTGCTTCACTTAAAAACTTGCTCATTGTTGAACGGCTTCCCAAAACACGTTCAGGAAAAATACTTCGCAAAACACTTAGACAAATGATCGATGGTGCGGAAGTTGAAATTCCTTCAACCATAGATGATCCTGAGGTAATAAAAGAACTGTCTACAGTATTAATACCACAAGATTGAATGCACCAAAATAATAGCACTGCCCTCAAACATAATTTACCAATCTAAATCAAATTGCTCGATTTTCGGGCAATTTTTATAATCTTATCCTATAGTTAATTGCAATGTTCGAAAGCCTATGGATAGATAAATGCAAAATAAAAACCTCATCAATAAAACAAAGATCACTCGTACTACTGAGCAAAGTAAGGTTAAGAGTAAACCACTCGTCGCTAGCGATGACTTTGATATTGTTGTTACATCGGATAAAGCAGCTAAAGAACAAGCAAAGTCGCCCAGTGCTGACCACCTTTATTTTACCGAAAAGGACTTATCGAGAATTCTAAATAATCTCGATACCTTAAGAGATGATGTTTATCCAACCCCCTTTGGAGAGGAAGAACTAGCTAAAAAATCTCAGCCCTTTCCTTCAGTTTGTTTAATCGGTTTAGGCCGATGTGGCTCTAATATAGCTTTAGATGTCGCCTCATTAGTGCATAGCGCTAGAAATTATTACTTAAATGAATTTCACAATGAGATGAAAAAAGCTAAAGAACTAGAGGGAAGCTCATTAAAATGGATTAAACGCAGCTTTAAACTGCAAGATAAAAAATCAAATAAGCCAGTTTTCTTGATAGAACCCTTAGTTATGTTAGGTGATTTAGATAAAGACATTGAAGGCCGAATTCGATTTTCATCGCAAAGTTATGATAAAAACTTTCTAGAAGACTACAGCAAACTTAAAGTGATGGACTTATCTGAAGTGCATGCAGGCGGCGCAGGTAATGCACCAATATTAGGTCAATATCTTGCCAAGATGATCCTAAATAAAGAAACTGAGCATTTTAGCAACAATGACTGGCAATTCATTCATTCGTACCTGATAGATTCTTGCGGCATCAAAGCTAACCAATCCCGTTTATATTTTTATATATTTAGTGCCGGTGGCGGCACGGGTTCTGGTATGGCATCTGAGTTTGGCTTAGCTCAGCAATACTCGTATATGAGTAAAACTTTCGACATTCGCAGTGAAAAAGAAATTGCGAGTCACGGGCAAAACTTTGTCTTTGAACCCATATTTACCAGCGGTATTTGCATACTGCCCAACATAAACGATCCTAGCATTGAAGTGTCGGAAGCCTTACATATTAATGCTGGGCGCTTATTATGTAAGTACCTTGCCGAAGAGTGGGACTTTTCCTATAACATAGAAAATGAGAAAGAAAACATAGACGCTGGTACTCCGTATAGAATTAGGCCATGGAACGCCATGATGTTAATTTCTAATGATATAATGCGTTATGCAGAACAAAGCGATACTAATGGTGGTATTAAGTATATCGATGTTAATACCATGGAAAAACATGCTAACCAATATATCAGTCAACAGATTTTCAATATCCTTACCGCTCAAGCAGTGACAACTGATTATGATGATAATTATTTTCGCCGGGCAGGCATTGATATTGGTGAAACGATTCGTCTTGATGCTAATGATTTATTTATGAGTTTAGCTGGTCCTGTTGCTATTGCCTATGCAGAATCTGTTGTCGCTGAGTCACCTATACCTAATGATCAAAAACAGCCTAGTTTTAATGGTGAAAAAGCAGATTTAGATATTGATGATTTGTTTTACCGCTCCATCGATCTGCCCCACTTTAATAACAATACGCAAGCAATAGAAGGTGTTAGCTTACTACCTATAGAGTCTCAACAATATCGTATTGCCTTAGAAAAATATAAAAGTTCTGGTTATGATGCTACCCACCTAAAAGACCTGCATTTTTTTAAAAACTGCTCTTCTATCGTTTCAATTATTTCTTTACCGAAAGATTATAAGTTGTCTTATATGGATTTAAATATGTTAAAAATGCACTTAAATAATTTATTTCCAAACACAACATTAAAACGCTATGCATTAGTAATTGGCGCTTCTGCAAACTTATCCTTAACAACATTAATTGCCAAGAGTCCTTGTTTAAGTGATGACTTCTTAACTTTGATCGTTGCTTACATAAAACGTTGCTTTGCAAAGGATGAGTATCGATTTGATGAAACATTAGATAACGCTATTATCGATTTCATTAGGGCACCTGAGTTTGATGAAACAAAACTAGAAGCAATGCTCATTGAACACGAGAACCCTGCAAAAATACTGGATACCAATTGGTACGCAATTAAACCTATGTATGAGAAGAAGTACAGAGAATTAGTCCGCGATAATAATAAATTTACTTCAATAAACGATATACGGTTAAGTGTTAATAGCGTCAAAAAATCAATTCACTATTTACGAGAGATATATCGTCATCGCATCAGTAAAACAAAAGTGATATCGCTTAATAGTAGCTTAAGTAAAAGCGCTAAAAAACCAAGTAAGGGTTAATAGATGCCAAAGTGACGGGCTTATAGAATTTTCGCAAGTATATAGTTGTATTTTAACTTTGTACCGCTTACTTGGTAAGCGGTTTTTCACTCTACTTTAAATAGCTGTTTTAGTTGAATTAGAGACAGCTTGATTAATTTCAGTCATTTCATCTACAGTTAAATCACGCCATTGTCCAGGCTTTAGCTTACCAAGCTCAACACTCATAATCCGAGAACGTTTTAGTTTAGTAACTTCATAATCTAAGTATTCGCACATGCGACGGATTTGACGATTTAATCCTTGTGTTAATATGATGGTAAAAACAAAGCGGCTTTTTACTTTCACAATGCAGGGCTTGGTAATGGTCCCTAAAATGGGTACACCACGTGACATACGCTCAATAAAGCGCTCACTAATAGGTTTATCTACGGTAACAATGTATTCTTTGTCATGGGCATTTTCTGCACGTAATATTTTATTAACAATGTCCCCATCACTGGTCAAAAAAATTAGACCTTCTGACGGCTTATCTAAACGGCCAATTGGGAAGATACGCTCCTTATGGCCAATAGCATCGATAATGTTGCCACGGACATGTTTTTCGGTGGTACAGGTTATGCCAATAGGCTTATTATAAGCGATATAAATGCGATCTGACTTATCTTGCCGACTTTGCTCTATTTCCTTGCCATCAACCTTAACAATGTCACCTGTGATTACCTTAGTGCCTAATTCGGGTACTTTTCCATTGATGGTTACTCTATTTTCTTCAATTAATTTATCAGCGCCACGGCGTGAGCAAAATCCAGATTCACTAATATATTTATTTAATCGTTTTGGTTGGCATTCATTATTTGCTTTATCAGGCATAATTGGCTTTCGGATGCATAAAATAGAATTGCTATTATACTCAAAAGCAACACACATGTATTTATCATCTTAAGATCCCTATGTTAATTTTTGCTCATCGTGGTGCCAGTGGCATTGAACCTGAGAATACGCTCAGAGCAATTAAAGCAGCCCTTAATGTAAATGTTGATGGTATAGAAGTCGATATTCATCAAGTTGATGGCAATCTAGTGGTGATTCATGATCGTTGGTTACAAAGAACAACTTCGGGGAATGGTCAAATTAAACAACACAATTTTTCGCAACTTAGGGAGCTTGATGCTGGTAAAGGAGAAAAGATACCGACCCTTGATGAGGTTTTAGCACTTACTGCTGGTAAGTGTTTAGTTAATTTAGAACTTAAAGGAATCGAAAATGTGGACTTACTATTTTCCTGCTTAGATAAGGCGCAACATTATTCCACTTTCGACATCAAGCAAATAATACTCTCCTCATTTAACCACCGTTTACTCAATGCCATTAAAAGACAGCGTTCAGAGTTGGCAATAGGTGCACTAACCGCGTGTTACCCATTAGATTATGCAAAATTTGCCGAGCAACTCAATGCTTATTCAGTGCACCTTGATGTTGATTTTATTAGTAAAGCTTTTGTTAATGATGCACATGCGCGTGGCTTAAAAGTATTTGTTTATACCGTTGATGAATTAGACGATATTAGCGCTATGAAATCACTTGGAGTTGACGGAATATTTTCAAACTTTCCAACGAGAGTAAAAAGTCATTTAGTTCACTTAAATTAGAAGGTACACGCCTTAACAACTAATATGAATTTAAGGTTACAAGAGTAATGGCACTCTAGTAAATTTTACACATAAAAAAACCGAGCATAAGCTCGGTTTTTAAATACCTACCATAAGCAGAAGCTTAAGGTAAGTGAAGCTTAAGCTTCTGCTGATTCTTCAACTACTTCAGGAGCATCTTCTACTACTGGGCGGTCTACTAATTCAATATAAGCCATAGGAGCTTTATCACCAGTACGGAAACCACATTTTAAAATGCGAGTGTAACCACCTGGACGTTCTTGGTAACGTGCACCAAGTTCGTTAAATAAAATACCTACTACTTCTTTATCTTGTGTACGAGCAAACGCTAAACGGCGATTTGCAACACTGTCGGTTTTAGCCAATGTAATCAGTGGCTCTACTACCATACGTAGTTCTTTAGCTTTAGCAACAGTCGTTTTAATAACGCCGTGCTTAACTAAAGAGCTTGCCATATTGCGGAACATCGCTTTACGATGACTGCTATTACGGTTTAACTGGCGACCGCTTTGACGATGACGCATAAGTTAATCCTTCTCTCAAACTATTAATAAAAAAACGATGATCGAACTAGTCGTTGTCAACGATGCTTTCTGGTGGCCAGTTTTCTAGGCGCATGCCTAGTGACAAACCACGTGACGCTAACACGTCTTTAATTTCAGTTAGAGACTTCTTACCTAAATTAGGCGTTTTAAGAAGCTCAACTTCAGCACGTTGTACTAAATCACCAATGTATTGAATTGCTTCTGCTTTTAAACAGTTTGCTGAACGGACAGTTAGCTCTAGATCATCAACTGGACGAAGCAAAATTGGGTCGAATAATGGTTTTTCTTCCACTTTTTCAACTTCTTTAATATCACGAAGTTCAACAAACGCATCTAGCTGTTCAGCTAAAATGGTTGAAGCACGACGGATAGCTTCTTCCGGATCCAATGTACCATTGGTTTCCATATCTAAAACTAATTTGTCTAAATCTGTACGCTGTTCAACACGTGCAGAATCAACATCATAGGCAATTCTTACTACTGGGCTGAATGAGGCATCAACCAACAAACGACCAATAGCACGATCTTCTTCCTCGGCATCGCGTCTAACTGAAGCAGGAACGTAACCACGACCCATTTCAATTTTAATGCGCATACTGATAGTACCTTCACCTGTTAAGGTGCAGATTACATGCTCTGGATTTGCAATTGTTACATCTCCATCATGCTGAATATCAGCTGCCGTTACAGGGCCTTCACCAGACTTAGTTAACGTTAGAACGGCTTCATCTTTGCCTTCTAACAAAACTGCTAGTCCTTTAAGGTTTAACAATATTTCGATGATGTCCTCTTGAACACCTTCTTTACTACTGTACTCATGTAATACACCATCAATTTCTACTTCAGTTACAGCACAACCTGGCATTGAAGATAAAAGAATGCGGCGTAACGCATTACCTAAAGTGTGACCAAAACCACGTTCTAGTGGCTCTAAAGTTACTTTAGCGCGACGAGGGTTGATATTTTCAATACCAACCATGCGTGGTCTAAGGAATTCGGTTACAGAACCCTGCATATATGTCCTCTCTTAAAGTGCAACTTTACTATTTAGAGTAAAGTTCAACAATCAACTGTTCATTAATTTCCGCAGATAAGTCAGCTCTATCTGGAACACGTTTGAAAACGCCTTCTAGTTTCTTGTTATCTACTTCAACCCAAAGTGGCTTCTCACGTTGATCAGCTAATTCTAAAGCAGCGATGATACGCGCTTGAGTTTTAGACTTCTCACGAACAGAAACTGTATCTTCAGCTCTAACAGTGAAAGATGGAATATTAACTACACCGCCGTTTACCACGATAGCCTTATGACTAACTAATTGACGGGCTTCAGCACGAGTGCTTGCATAACCCATACGGTAAACTACGTTATCTAAGCGAGTTTCAAGAAGTTGTAACAAGTTTTCACCTGTATTACCTTTTTGACGAGCCGCTTCTTTGTAGTAATTACTGAATTGTTTTTCTAGTACGCCATAAATACGACGAACTTTTTGTTTTTCACGAAGTTGAACACCGTAGTCTGACAAACGACCGCGACGGGCGCCGTGTTGACCTGGTATTGTTTCGATTTTACATTTAGTGTCAATTGCTCTAACACCGCTTTTAAGGAACAAATCTGTACCTTCGCGACGACTAAGCTTTAACTTAGGACCTAAATATCTAGCCATTTTCTTTCTCCAACTATCCTAAAAAGAGCGATTAAACGCGACGTTTCTTAGGAGGACGACAACCATTATGAGGAATAGGTGTAACGTCAGTAATGTTGGTGATTTTAAAACCAGCAGCATTTAAGGCACGGATAGCAGATTCACGACCTGGACCTGGACCTTTAACGAAAACTTCAATATTCTTCAAGCCAAACTCTTTTGCAACAGCACCTGCGCGGTCTGCAGCTACTTGCGCAGCGAACGGGGTAGATTTACGTGAACCACGGAAACCTGAACCACCTGCAGTCGCCCAAGATAATGCATTACCTTGACGGTCTGTAAGAGTCACGATTGTGTTGTTGAAAGAAGCATGGATATGAGCCATGCCATCAGCAACTTGTTTTTTTACGCGTTTACGCGAACGAACTGGTGTTTTAGCCATTGTCTAGTTCCTCTTACTTCTTAATTGGCTTACGAGGACCTTTACGGGTACGCGCATTAGTTTTAGTGCGCTGACCACGTAGAGGCAAGCTACGACGGTGGCGAATACCACGGAA
>Ga0114909_1000476_pt1 | contig 29443 bp, 29 predicted proteins | sample MalvireepMed_906_FD_87290 | JGI IMG/M metagenome (GOLD analysis project Ga0114909, IMG submission 87290) | Marine viral communities from the Global Malaspina Expedition - Malaspina viral metaG DeepMed_906 | ecosystem: Environmental > Aquatic > Marine > Oceanic | place: Mediterranean Sea...
ACTAAGCCCATACTAAAATAGTTATAACCTTATTCTAGCTCATATTTTATGCATTGTTTGTTCTGTTTATTTTACTTATGCCTCTCTCAATAACATAGTTTGGGATTTCGGCTGAATTAAGCAATTGTCGTCGAATTAAATCTAGACAAATATGTGCTGCATATTGTTGGAATAAACGACGACTATGAGGTATTAACAGACATTGGCTTTGTAAATTGTCTTTGCTGCCCCACGCTATCCACACTGTTCCTACGGGCTTTTCTTCAGAGCCGCCATCAGGACCGGCAATCCCTGAAATAGCAATGGCCAAATCAGCTGATGATTTGGCTAGGGCACCTTGCGCCATAGCGATAACTACCGCTTGACTAACAGCGCCATGTTCTTTTAATAGTTGCTCGGGCACGTCAAGCAATGAGCTTTTAATGGCATTTGAATAAGTAATGAAACCCGCTTCAAAGCTTTTTGAGGAGCCACTCACCCCTGTCAGTAGGCTTGCTATCAAACCACCGGTACAGGATTCTGCTGTCGTTACAGTTAACCCTTTGTCCTGCAGATTAATTAAAGTTTGCTCTGCTAACGAAAGTGGTCTCCCTTTAACTTCTCCTAAAATATGATCGCCAAGCACAGCGATTAACTTATCTTGCCATAACGGCTTTAGCTTGTGACCTGCATCACAGTTAGTCGTTAATTTTACTTCTAGTAAAGGCACTCCCGCTCTAAAGCCTAATTCAATGCTTTCTGGCCAGTTAGGTAGTTGTTCGTCAATCATTTTCTGTAAAGAAGACTCTCCTATACCAAAAACTTGCAAGCGTGTTACTTCATTCATTAACTTTTGAGGTAGCTGTTTGGCAATAACCGGACTGATTTGTTTAACCAGCATACTTTTAAGTTCATGCGGCACACCTGGTGTGCAAAATATTTCGCAGCTCAAATGCTTAACAACAAACCCAACCGCACTGCCGTTATCATTTGCTATTATTTGGCAACCTTCAGGCAGGTGTGCTTGTTTTAGATTAGGGGCATTAAGCGCGACATCCCTTCTTTTACACCACGCCTTTAGGTGATTTAAAGCATCTTCATGCTGTGTTAATTGAACCCCCATTGCTTGAGCTAATGCCTGGGCCGTTAAGTCATCGATAGTTGGCCCTAAGCCACCATTAATAATTAGTATATCAGCTTGACTGGCCATATGATTTATTTCACTAATAAGCAAAGCTAGATCATCAGCAACGGTCACTTTACGCGCGACTTTTAAACCTAAGTCAGCTAGCTCTTGTGCAATCATTGCTGAGTTACTATCAACAATATCCCCTGTCATTAATTCATTACCAGTCAATAATAATTGTACTTGCATGGTGAGTACGGCCTATTTACATGTTTTAATTGTCGTTAATTTACTCTTTTTTATTAGAACTAACAGCTAATTTTTAAAGATTTTTTATTCTGATTGGCATTAACTGTTTTTATCATTAAAATAGCTGACAATATTATTTGTTCAACATTATTTTAATGACTGTTAATACCGAAAATTATGCAAGAGAATTATTATTTGGCCGTTGGTATCGTGAAGATACGGATGTGAAGGGTAATAAAGTAGTTGAGTATGCCATAATGTCTAACGACGGTAGTTTTGAATTCACTTTTATATCATATGATAAAAAGGGCAGTGTCATTGAACAAGTAACTGAGTATGGAGATTGGGGATTAGTGGCAGATATTCATTTTACTTTCACTAAAAGTGAATGCATTGAAGAAGCGCATTATATTGCTGATTTGAATGACCCAGAAAATTATCATGCATATCGTGTATTAACATTAGATCATCAAATTTTTCAGTATCAGCATATCTTAACTGAAGAAACATATGCCATGCACAGAATAGTAGATACCGTTGGTCACTGTTGACTTATAATGACGACCATCTGAACTTTAACGATAAAAAAATAAAATAGAGAAAACAATGAAGCGATTACAAGCAGCAAGTTTAATTACTGCCATTAAGACTCCTTATGATGCCAAAGGTGATATTTGCTTAACGACTTATGACGCCTTAGTAGCTGAACAAATTGCTGCTGGCGTTGATGGTATTGTTGTTGGTGGTACTACAGGCGAAGGGCATTTGCTTAGCTGGGAAGAACATCTGATATTAATCGCGCATAGTGTGCATAACTTTAGCGATAAACTACTTATTATTGGTAATACGGGTAGTAATAATACTCGTGAAGCAATCAAAGCGACACAAAATGGTTTTGCTATTGGTATGGACGCCGCATTACAAATAAACCCTTATTACGGTCGTACTTCAATGCGCGGTGTCAGCGAGCACTTTAAACATGTGCTTGATATTGGCCCGGCATTTATTTACAACGTACCAGGTAGAACAGGACAAGATTTAACACCCGATATCATTGAGCCATTATCAAAGCATAAAAACTTTATTGGCGTAAAAGAATGTGCCGGCAATGAGCGCATTGCCAATTATGAAAAGCAAGGCATTGCTTGTTGGTCAGGTAATGATGATGAAAGTTATGTAGGCCGTCATCAACATGGCTCTCATGGTGTTATTTCAGTGACATCAAATATTGTTCCAGGTTTAATGCGTCAATTGATGGATAAAGAAAACCTCGAACAAACGGCTAAGCTTAATAACAACTTGCAAGGCCTAATGCAGTGGTTGTTTTGTGAACCTAACCCTATCGCCATCAATACTACCTTGATGATGACAGCTGCAGTACCAAGCAACTTCCGTTTACCTTATCAAGCCTTAACGCTTGAACAACGTCAAAAAGGTTTAGAATTATTAGCAGAAATAGATAGTAATGAACTTGTTGGTAATCGTTTAACTTTGCTCGAAGATAGTGATTTTAACTATTGTGCATAAACTAGTTGAATGACTTTTAATGCTAATGCTGCTGTTATTCTTAAATCTATGAGTAACAGCAGACAGTCTTTAGCAACTGAGTATTGAAAACTAAAGTTTTATTTTATGATCATTTCCCAGCTCAAAATATTTATCTTCTCCTGAAATAGGGCAAGTAAAACGCAAACTTATTGCGCATAGCTGTAGGTTTCTAGTCTCATTATTATCGGCAAGTCCGTGTAATCTGTCTCCGACTACAGGCATATCAATACTGGCGGCATGAATACGTATTTGATGTTTTCTACCACTATCAATTTTAACTTTAATTAACGATTGCTGGCTAACCTTGTCATAAGCTAAGCAAGTAAAAGTGCTTTTAGCACTTTTGCCATCAATATCACTTGTTATAACTTCTGGTTGTGGTCTAGTTGAATGGTCGCCATGCACTATAATCTGATAATATTTTTCAAGGCTATTATCTGCAAAAGTACGATTTTCAAATAAAGAGGTTAGGGCACGAACAGCTTTTTTACTATGTGCGACTAGGATTAAACCGGTCGCCGCTCTATCTAACCTGTGCACAATAAAGGCTGGTCGTTCAGGTAGCAAATGCTGCTGAGCAAAACGAGAAATAGTACAGTGTTCGCTCCATTTTGAGCCTTGGGACAACATGCCGTAAGGCTTATACCAAACACTGTATTGAGTTTCATCGCTGATTAAGATCGCATCGTCAACACTAGAGTCTAGTATTGCCTTGTTATAATAAAAATGTAATTTATCACCACTTTTTAAGCTCTTCTTTACTCGACGAAATCTTTGTGTATGTTTACCATGCGTTAACCAAAGAGCCCCTTTCGTTATCGCTTGTTTTAGCTGATTTTTAGACAGTTGAATATTATCCTGTACGCATTGTTGCTCAAGCTCAGCAATAGCGGAAGTTTCTTTGTCTATAGTAATGTGCAGCTCAAATATATCTTTATTCATGGCTCTTTATATATGGTAATGTTATCAGGAAATACAGGGCAGTTTATTGCGCTAGTTTAGCAGGTTTTGTTCTGCTTATTGGAGAATATCAGAAAGTTATGACTATCGATTTAAAAAAATTTGCCGCTTTACAAAAAGCGAGTAAAGATTCATTTTTTCAACAAAAAAAAGTAGTAAAAAAAGTGATAGCAGGGCAAGTTGTCTACTGCCCTCAGTGTCAACAGCAGTTGACTTTATTTACGCCAGAGGAAACTGGCGTTTCAGGTATTCGCTGTGCAAAAGGCTGTACTGATATTCAATTAGATTTTGCATAAGCTATATTGTTTATAAAGCGGTATTTACAAAAACACCTCAACCTATAGAAATGTCGCTATATCATCGAGTGATTTTTTTACTTGTGCATGTGCTGGAATTGTTGCATCTGCGCTGGGGTAACCCGCGATTAATAACATATAAGCACGTTCATTCTCACCACGTTGACATACTTTATTCAAAAAAGACATAGGTTTCGGGGTGTGAGTTAAGGTGACCAAACCCGCATTATGTAATGCTGTTATTAAAATTCCTGTGGCGATACCAACAGACTCGTGTACATAATAATTGGTATTTTTATCTTCCTCATTTATTCCACCTTTCTTCTGGCTAAAAATAGCGATAAGCCAAGGAGCATGCTCTAAATAAGGTTTATCTGCATCTGTGCCTAACTCTTTTAAAGCATCTAACCACTCTTGACCTGCACGACCTTGATAAAAGCCACGTTCGTGATGCTCTGCTTGTTCTCTAATTTGCTTTTTTATGTCTTTAGAATTGACTGCAACAAAGTGCCAAGGTTGGTGATTAGCACCACTAGGTGCTGTGCCAGCGGCTTTTAAGCAATTCTCAATAATACTTTTATCTACAGCCTTTTCACTAAAGCTGCGCACAGAATGGCGACGTTTTATGTTTTGATAAAAGATTTTTGAACGCTCAAGCATTTCAGCTTCAGGGTATTCAATATAATCAGACAATGGTGAGCTATCATGTTGCTGCATTAGTAAACTTTCCTTTTATTATATGTCATTAGATCAGCGAGCCACTATCTTAACAATATTTTAACAAGGAAAAAAAGGCAATAAAAAACCGACAAGCTCTTAATAGAAATTGTCGGTTTTACTTTAGGCTTATCTTGCAGCTAGTTAGTCCAACTCAAAGGAAAATGCACAGAGCTGACGAATGGCAGTGAGTGCTTTTGACACATGAGTCGGGCTTAATAGCAAAAAGATTAACCTATAAATTTACGTGCGTTGCGGAACATGCGAACCCAAGGTGAATCTTCTTGCCATTCATCTGGGTGCCAAGAGTTAGCTACCGTTCTAAATACACGTTCAGGGTGTGGCATCATAATCGTGACACGACCGTCTGTGGTTGTTAGTGAAGTAATACCATCTGGTGAGCCATTTGGATTAGCAGGGTATGTTTCTGTTACTTGACCGTAGTTATCAACATAACGCATTGATACTGTACCTGAATCATTTGCTGCGCCAATAGCCTCCTCTGAGCTAAACTCTGCATGACCTTCGCCATGAGACACTGCGATTGGCATACGAGAGCCAGACATACCTTTGAATAATACTGATGGACTCTCTTGAATTTCAACTAAAGAGAAGCGCGCTTCAAAACGTTCAGATTTATTTTGTACAAAGTGCGGCCAAGCATCAGAGCCAGGAATGATTTCTTTTAAGTTAGACAACATCTGACAACCATTACACACACCTAAGGTGAAGGTATTTTCACGCTCAAAGAATGTTTTGAACATTGCCTTAGCTGCTTTGTTGAATAAAATTGATTTTGCCCAACCTTCTCCTGCACCTAATACATCGCCATATGAGAAGCCACCACAAGCCACTAAACCGTTAAAGTCTGCTAAATCTGTGCGGCCTGACAAGATATCTGACATGTGCACATCTATAGCAATAAAACCTGCACGATCAAAAGCTGCGGCCATTTCTACATGAGAGTTAACCCCTTGCTCACGTAAAATTGCCACACGTGGGTTCGTCGCATTTTTTGCATCTTTTGCAATTAAATCACTGACAATGTCTTCATTAATATCGAAAGTAAGCTCTGTATTTAAGCCAGGATCTTCGGTATCAAATTTAACATCATGTTCTTGCTGTGCACACGCTGGGTTATCACGCATAGATTGCATTTTGAACGTTGTTTGTGCCCAAGTAGTACGGTAATAAGTACGAGAATTCTCTAAGACGACTACGCCGTCACGACTAAAGCGGATAGCATCTTCATTATTAATGCGACCGATATCAGTACAACAATCTGCAATACCGTGCTCTGCAAACACTGCGTGAATAGCATCAACATCGCTTTCGCGAATTTGGATGACAGCACCAAGCTCTTCATTAAATAATACGTCAACATAATTACCTGAGGTTGATTCTAGCTTGCTTAAGTCGATATCAACACCTGTATGACCAGCAAATGCCATTTCAACCACTGAGGTAAATAAACCACCATCAGAGATATCATGATAAGCAACAAGTTTTTCATTACGTACCAAGGTTTGCATAGCATTGAAGAAACCTTTTAAGGTTTCAGGGCTATCAACATCTGGAGTTTCATTACCAAGTTGTTTGTAAACTTGTGCTAAACATGAACCACCTAAACGCTGTTTACCTTTTGATAAATCAATGGCAACAATACGTGTTTCGCCTTGATCGGTTCTTAATTCAGGAGTCACTGTTTTACGGATATCTTCTACTACACCAAATGCGGTGATGATCAATGACATTGGTGAAGTAACGGACTTTTCTTGACCATATTCTTGCCATTGAGTACGCATCGACATCGAGTCTTTACCTACAGGAATCGTTAAGCCAAGCGCTGGACAAAGCTCTTCACCAATCGCTTTCACTGCCTCGTAAAGACCGGCATCTTCGCCTGGGTGACCAGCGGGTGACATCCAGTTAGCAGATAGCTTAATGCGATTTAAGTCGCCAATATCGGTACCTGCAATGTTAGTTAATGACTCAGCAACGGCTAAACGAGCAGAAGCGCCAAAGTTTAACAAGGCTACTGGTGTGCGTTCACCTAGTGACATTGCTTCACCGTGGTAAGAGTCAAGCGCAGAAGCGGTAACACCACAATCGGCTACAGGTACTTGCCATGGGCCAACCATTTGGTCGCGATTAACCATACCGGTTACTGAGCGATCGCCAATGGTAATTAAGAAGGTTTTTTCAGCAACCGTTGGTAGTGATAAAATACGCTCAGCGGCATCAGTTAAAGTGATATCCGATAACGATAGCTCATCACCTGTAGCGGTTGCTGTTTTGACATCTTTAAATATTTTAGGTGTTTTACCTAATAAAACATCAAGCGGTAAATCAATTGGCGTATCCAACTTGTCGTTACCTGCAAAGTGAGCGTCAGTAACGGTTAAATGTTCTTCTTCTGTTGCACGACCAACGACAGCAAACGGTGCACGTTCGCGGGCACATATATCAGTAAACTGTGCTAATTGCTCGTCAGAAACCGCTAATACGTAACGCTCTTGAGATTCGTTACACCAGATTTCATGTGGAGCCATGCTGCGTTCATCGTTTGGCACGTTACGAAGTTCGAATATACCACCACGACCGCCATCTGAAACTAATTCAGGGAATGCATTTGATAAACCACCTGCACCCACATCATGGATAAATAGAATAGGGTTGCTGTCACCTAACTGCCAACACTTGTCGATAACTTCCTGGCAGCGACGTTCCATTTCTGGATTTTCACGTTGTACAGAGGCAAAGTCTAAATTTTCAGCTGATTGCCCTGATGCCATACTTGATGCAGCACCACCACCTAAACCAATGTTCATCGCTGGACCGCCAAGTGCGATTAAGTTAGCACCAACGACAATGTCACCTTTTTGTACGTGCTCATCACGGATGTTTCCTAAACCACCAGCAAGCATAATAGGCTTATGATAACCACGAACCTCTGAGCCGTTGAAGGAGTTAACTTCTTCTTCGTAAGTTCTGAAATAACCTAAAATAGCTGGGCGACCAAATTCGTTGTTAAACGCTGCGCCACCTAATGGACCTTCCATCATTATATCTAGGGCTGAAACGATACGGCCTGGTTTGCCAAAGTCGGTTTCCCAAGGTTGTTCAAAGTTTGGAATACGCAAATTTGATACAGAGAAGCCAACTAAGCCAGCTTTTGGTTTAGAGCCAATACCTGTTGCGCCTTCATCACGAATTTCACCGCCACTACCTGTTGCCGCGCCCGGATATGGAGAAATTGCGGTAGGGTGGTTATGAGTCTCAACTTTCATCAAGATTTGAATGTCCTCATGATTATAACCATAAACATTCGTTTGAGGATTTGGGAAGAATCGACCGCCCTTATTACCAACCATAACGGCGGCGTTGTCTTTATAGGCGCTTAATACGTAATCGCCATTTACTTCATGGGTATTACGGATCATTTTAAATAATGATTTAGGTTGTTTTACGCCATCGATTGTCCAGTCAGCATTGAATATTTTATGACGACAATGCTCAGAGTTGGCTTGTGCAAACATATACAGTTCAATATCGTGTGGATTGCGACCTAATTTGGTGAAGTTTTCAAATAAATAATTTACTTCATCTTCTGCTAAGGCTAAACCTAATTCAATATTGGCTTGTACTAAGGCATTTTTACCACCGTTTTCAATATCAATAGCGGATAGTTCAGCCGGCTCTGCGGTTGCAAAAAGCGAGGTCGCTTGTGTCATTTCTGTAAATACCGCTTCCATCATGCGGTCAGAAATTAAATTATTAAGCTGGATTTGCTGTGAAGCGCTGAGCTCAGCACTGGTAATGTAATAGGCTATACCTCGTTCTAAACGAGTAATTTTAGCCAGACCACAGTTATGCGCAATGTCGGTTGATTTTGAAGACCAAGGAGAAATAGTACCAGGGCGAGGAGTCACTAATAAAAACTGGCCAACAGGCTCATGTTCTTCAATAGTAGGACCATACTTAAGAAGTTGTTGTAAAACTTCAAATTCGTCACTCGTTAATTCAGCTGAAACATGAGCAAAATGCGTATACTCAGCATAAATTTCTGTCACTGGAAGTTGTAGCTCTGCACATTGAGTAAGTAACTTTTTAGTTCTAAATTCTGATAATGCAGGCGCGCCGCGAAGGGTTTTCATCAACATCGACATATATAATATCACCGGGTTAAATTAATAAGGATAAAAATCGCGCGTATTATAGTTGAAAACTGCCCTGAAAAGTAGCGCTTTATGATAGGAATAAGTAATAGTAATCAAGGTATAAATACTAAAGTTGCGGTTAGCAAAAAAAATACTTGGCTAACAAGGCAATACACGACACAATTAGGCTTATGAAAAAACATTTAACTAGTCAAATAAATCGTTTGACCAATTATAATTTTGGCAAAACTTTGCTGCTTCTATTAACGTTTTTTATGCTTAATGGATGTGAGAAAAAAAGCAACATTGCGAGCTTAACCCGTATTATTGAGCGCGGTTATATTAATGTAGGCACTCTTTATGGGCCCACCAATTATTATGTGCAAGCGGACGGTTTTGCTGGTTTCGAGTATGAGTTAGCGAAAAAATATGCTGATTCTCTCAATGTTGAATTGAAAATAATCCCCAGTTACTCCCTAGATGAGCTATTCATTAAATTAAATACAGGTGAGCTTGATGTGCTTGCCTCTGGACTTGCGATTACAGATAAACGTTTGCAACGTTTTCGGTTTGCACCCAGCTATGAAACGATAAGTCAGAAGTTGGTTTTTAAACAAGGCAATATAAGACCTAGAAAAGTCAGTGATTTGACGGGGGAGCTATCGGGAAAGCTAGTTGTTACCGCGGGTTCAAGTTATGTCGAAAATTTAGAAACACTTAAGCAAAGCCACAATACACTTAATTGGTCGGAAACCTCTGAATTTGATAGTGAAGAATTATTAGAACAGGTACTCAATGGTGACATCGCTTATACCATTATTGATAGTAATGCCTTAGCAATTACCCGTCGATACTATCCAGAAATTAGTATTGGTTTCAGTATTCAAAAGCCTGAACCTTTAGCTTGGATGGTTAGTAAAAATGCCAAAGATGATGTCCTTTCTAGCTTAATTGAGTTTTTTGGGCAAGTACATCATGATGGTACCTTGCTGGCTTTAGATGACAAATATTATGGTCATATTGAGCAGTTTAACTATGTTGAAACACGCACATTTATAAAAGCGGTAGAAAAGACACTGCCAACCTTTCAGCCTCTATTTGAAAAATATGCACAAGATATTGATTGGCGCCTATTAGCTGCGATAAGTTATCAAGAATCACATTGGCGACCTCATGCACGCTCACATACAGGCGTGCGTGGCATGATGATGTTAACGTTAGCAACAGCAAAGCAAATGGGCATTAAAAGTCGTCTGGATACAGAGCAAAGCATTCGAGGTGGCGCTAAATACTTTCAGCGTATGATAAATAAAATGCCCGATAGAATCCCTAGCCCAGATAGAACTTGGTTTGCTTTGGCTTCTTACAATGTTGGTTTTGGCCACTTAAATGATGCTCGTATCATCACACAACGCCAAGGTGGTGATCCTGACCGTTGGGTAGAAGTAAAGAAACGTTTACCGCTGTTGCAACAAAAAAAGTATTATAAAAAAACTAAGTATGGGTATGCTCGTGGCGAGGAGCCTGTACGTTATGTAGAAAATATTCGACGTTATTACGATACGTTAACTTGGCTTGATAATAATGCACAGAAGAAAGCTCAGGCTAAAGTAGTGCTCGATGAGGCTGCTTCAACAGGTACTTCGCAATAACAACTGCAATAATTAATTACACTCTGATAAATACTTGTCATTAAGTTGTCATATTTCAAATCAATAATAGCTACTTAATATATACATAAACAATATTGAGTAGGAATAGACAATGAAATCTAAACGTCATTTATCAAGTAGTAAAGCAAGTAATCAACGCAAAAAGCAATTACATCGTCAACAAATTAAAATGGTTAACCGTCGACAGTTTTATTTTAATCAAGCGATGTTAACTGAGCAAGTGAGTAGTGTTAGCAGTAATTAGAATAAATAGACTTTGGCAGTAATGATTGTTGCATTGCCTCAGTGTCTAATGATTCTGTGTTAGCTGTTGCTATCGTCATGTTTTTTGTTCTTTATTTACTTCAATCATTAACTTTTTAGACTTCTTTTTCGCTTTTTTTTCGGCCCTGCGGCGCTTAAAAAAGTCAGATAATAGTTTACTACATTGCTCCTGCATAATGCCGCTGCTGACTGCTATTTGATGATTTAATTGTGGGTTGTCTATCAAATTTAATGCGCTGCCCGCAGCTCCTGTTTTTAAGTCTGTACTGGCGAATACTAAACGCTTAATGCGGCTATGCACCAGTAAACCCGCACACATTGAGCAAGGTTCTAAGGTAACATAAAGGGTACAATCCAATAGTCGATAGTTATTTAGCTGTTTTCCTGCTTGGCGAATAGCATTCATTTCTGCATGGCTAGAAGGATCATTTAACATGATGGATTGATTAAAACCTTCACCAATAATCTTTCCCTGATGAACAATCACTGCACCTACAGGTATTTCGTCAAAACTTTCCGCTTGCTGCGCTAACTCAAAGGCACGCTGCATAAACTGCAAGTCGGCTTGCTCTTGCTCTTGTTGTTCTGCTTGTTCAATCATAGAAATATTTCTAACAAGTCGTTTAAGTATTTATGACCTAGCTCAGTTACTTGCCAAGTACTCGCAGATAAGTCTTGTGATTGAGTATTATTTATCATGAGTTTTCTTTGCTCAGCCTGCTTTAAATGAGGCAATACACTGTCTATGCTTAATCCAGTAAAATTTTGAAAATCATATAAGCTAAAGCTTTTATGTAATCTCAATTGGTTCATCATAAACTCAAAAGGCAGCTCCTCAGCTTTCACTCTTGTCAACTTATCTAAATAGTCACGGCCTTCTTCAAGGTAGCCTTTAGGATGTTTTACTTTAACAGTGCGAAAAATTTTATTGCTTACATTATCGGTAACTTTTCCATGAGCACCACAGCCAATACCTAAGTAGTCACCAAACTGCCAATAGTTAGTATTATGCTGGCATTGAAAACCGGGTTTTGCATAAGCTGAAATTTCATACTGATGATATCCCGCTTCTTCTAACAATTTCACCCCTTGTTCTTGTATATCCCACAAAGTGTCATCAACAGGTAGAGTCGGGGGTTTAGAATAAAAAGCAGTATTGGGTTCGATAGTAAGTTGATACCAAGAAATATGGTTGGGCTCAAGGCTGATTGCTGTTTTTAAATCGTCTAATGCATTTTCTACTGATTGATTGGGTAGGCCATGCATAAGGTCTAAATTAAAACTACTGACACCACATTGCTTGGCTAACTGAGCGGCTATTTTTGCTTGCTCGCTATTATGAATTCGACCCAGTTTTATTAGCTTAGGTGATTCAAAACTTTGAACGCCGATAGAAAGACGTGAAATACCGGCTTTAAAGAAACCGTTAAATTTTTCGGCCTCGACAGTGCCTGGATTAGCTTCTAAGGTAATTTCAATATCTTCATCATGTTCAAAGCGACTGAGCACTTTTTTTAGCAAGTCTTCAATTGCTTGTGCTGAGAATAAACTTGGAGTACCACCGCCGATAAAAATAGAATGTAGAGCTCGGTTGTCCAGTTTAAAACGAGAAATATCCGCATCTAGGTCTTCAATGAGCGCATTAACATAATCATGCTCTGGAATCGTACTTTTTAAGGCATGAGAATTAAAGTCGCAATAAGGACATTTCTCTATGCACCAAGGAATATGTATATAAAGTGAGAGCGGTGGTATTTTTAGCATGTGTGTTTGTATACTTTTGTTAGCAATGTATTTTTATAAATGACTGATTAGATAGCTTTGCTTTGTGCAAGTCTATCAACAAGTTGCACTAAGGCTTGGCCGCGATGACTTAATTGATTTTTTACGTCTCGCGGTAACTGTGCTGAAGTCATTTTTAAATCAGTCTGCCAAAATACCGGGTCGTATCCAAAACCTTGTTCTCCGTGTTTTTCTTTGGCGATGCTGCCTTGCCAAACGCCATGACAGATAATAGGGGTAGGGTCGTCTTTGTGTTTCATATAGACCAAGACACAATGAAAACGAGCGCAGCGCTGTTCATCTGGTGTGTCGACTAAAGCTTTTAATAGCTTATTGGTATTGTCGTCATCACTAGGATCGCCATTAGGTGTTATATCTGCTGCATATCGCGCTGAGTAAACACCAGGAGCGCCATTGAGTGCGTCCACTTCCAAACCTGAGTCATCGGCAATTGCAGGTAAACCTGTAATTTTAGCCGCATGACGTGCTTTAATAATGGCATTTTCAACAAAAGTAGTGCCTGTTTCAGCAACCTCTGGCACGTTAAAGTCACTTTGTGGCACAATTTCAAAGGCTTGATCTTTTAATAAATGTGCTAGTTCTTTTACTTTGCCTTGATTACCTGTGGCTAATACTATTTTTGACATGGGAGGTTGGTATAGGAAGAAATGATGACGCTAATTATATCGTAAAGTGACTTTAGGTGCTAGATGATGTTGGTAGAGCAGGGGCTGGTTTGAAAGTGATTTTCAGCCCCGAATATATTCTAAATGATTACTTGTAAACGTGTTAATAGACGTTAAAACATTAATCAACATAGAATTTTTGCGAAAATTTTAATTGCTGTTTTTCATTGCCATCGTTAATGGTTAAATCAAAATGAATAGTTTCTTCATTGTTGTAGTTTACTTGGGCGAGGTAATAAATTGCAGTTCCCTCTTTCACTTCTTTAAACGATATTGTTTTAAATTGCCCCAAATTATTCTTTGCTTTGCCGGTAATGCTAACGGTTTTAGCAGGTGTGCCTTCTTTGCTATTGTCTAAAACTGAGATATTAATTAAGCCGTTGTATCGGCTACGGGTAATACCATAAACTTTTGCTATTTCAGGTGTGAAAAAAGTTGAACCAATGGCCATGTAATGAACATTCATTGTGCCAAGTTTTTTCATATTCTCAGCACTTGCGCTGGCGATAGCAGCAAAGCTCAGTATTAGGCCTAACAATAATTGATTTAATATACGTATAAAAGCTTTCATGTGACTCTCCGTTTTCTTAATTGTGCTTTTTGGCTGAGCTTATCTCGACCCATTTTGATTAATGCACTTGTCATAAATTGATTGAGTCTGTTCTATCTTCACTTGTTAATAGTTAGTATAGAACAGAGCTGAGAAATGTGGGCTTATAACCGTCGCATTATGTTGTTAGGTGTTATAACGCAGACCAGTATGGCAGAGAATTAGATAAGACTATATTAATTACATTCATCGCTAAAAAAGCGACTAACATAGATAAATCTAATCCACCCATGTTAGGGATTATTTTGCGAATAGGGTTTAAGAAAGGCTCTGTTAACTGACTAAATACCATTAAAGTGGCATTATACCCTTGTACTACCCAACTCATTATTGCCATGATAATCATAATAACAAAAAGTAAAAAACCGGCCTGCTTTATTAGCACCAGTGAACCAATATAGAATGCTAATACACCTAAACTTTCACCCGATAGTGCTGCCAAAGAGACAAACTTCAAAGTTGCAACGACATAGGCTACTAATATCGTTGCTAGATCTATTCCGCCAAGACCGGGGATTATTCGTCTTAACGGCACAACTAATGGATTGCTAGCTTTTACAATAAACTGACTTAATGGGTTGTAAAAGTCAGCTTTAACCCATTGTAGCCATATACGCATAATTAAAATCATTAATAAGGCGTCGAAGGCGAATCTAAGTAAATAAATGATTGCTTCCATAATAAGGAGGTCTCTCTGTAAATATTAGTATTAAGTAGTTAAATTTAAGCGCTAATTTTGAAGTTAGACATCAAAGAACTAGATGTAATGTCTAAGTTCATTGTATGACTATTTAGCCATCTCTTCAGCACGATTAATGGCGGCATTCATCGCATTTTCAACTATTTTCTTTAAGTCATCTGATCTAAATTGTTCTAATGCGGCAAAAGTTGTACCGCCTTTTGAGGTGACATTTTCACGTAACTGACTAATTTCTTCTTTACTATGAGCCACCATTTGCGCTGAACCTAAGGCCGTTTGCTCCACTAACATGCGGCTTTCTTCTTTGGTAAAGCCTAACGTTTGAGCGTGTTGTTCCATGGCTTCCATAAAGAGGAAGAAATAGGCTGGAGCTGAGCCTGCAACGGCAATAATATCATTAATTTTAGCTTCACTGTCTAGCCAAATGATTTTACCAACCGCAGTCATGATTTTTTCACTGCTAGCTTTTTGCTCTGCTGTTACTTCTTTTGAGGCAAATAAACCACTCATCCCTAAACCAAGTTGTGATGGCGTATTCGGCATAACTCGGACTACAGGACTAGCTTTGGTATTATTGTGTTTGCTTTCGCTCACCAATGCCTGCTGAATTTGTGCAACAGTACGCCCCGCAGCAACAGAAATAAATAACTTATCACTTATATTAATTGCTTGGCTGATTTGTTGACTTACATCGCTGATAAAATGAGGTTTTACTGATAAAACAATTACATCGGCAAAAGTTGCAGCGATGATATTGTCATCAGTTTGTTGCACACCAAACTCATTAGCTAATAACAAACGTTTGTCAGGGGAGGGGTTAGCAACAATAATGTTTTTAGCGTCAATGCCAGAGTTAACTAATCCAATAATAATAGCACGAGCCATATTGCCCGCCCCGATAAAAGCCACTTTATTCATTGTTTGTCCTTTCTTTCGTATTCGGTTATTTATTTGCTTCTTGAGCCAAAAATAGCTGTGCCAATTCTCACCATAGTGGAGCCATGTTTAATCGCAACAGACAAGTCATTTGACATGCCTAGTGACAGTGTATCGACACTAGGGTATTTGGTCTTCAATTCATTAAAAAGTTGTTGCAATTGCAGATAACTTTGTTCTTTAGCATTTTTCTCTGGAATCGCCATCAAGCCTCGTAAAACGAGTTTATCACAGTTGTTTACTGTTTCGGCTAAATTAAGTACTTCATTGATTTTTAATCCAGATTTTGAACTTTCACCACTAATATTCACTTGTAAACAAACGTTTAGCAGCGTATCTTGATTTTGACTTTCCTGTTGGGGTAAGTCATGCAAATGCTGGTTCAGGCGTAAGGCAATTTTTTCTCTGTCTAGGGTATGTACCCAAGTGAAATTGCTGGCAATTTGCTTGGTTTTATTTGATTGAATAGGGCCAATGAAATGCCAACATAACTGAGGAAAGTGTGAAAGTTGCGCTATTTTATCTATCGCTTCTTGCAGGTAGTTTTCACCAAAATGGCTTTGTCCTGCAAGGTATGCTTGCTCTATAAGCGCTATTGGTTTGGTTTTACTTACCGCTAACAAAGTTACCGGCTGTACTGGTTCACTCGAAGAACTTTGCGTTAAACGACCACTTAGTTGGCAAGCTTGCTGTATTTGCGCTTTAATTTTATCAAGGTTATCTTTAATGTTTATCATATTTATTGATTTTAAATTGTTTTAGCTTATCTTGTATTTATTGAAAAAAAGTACTCAACATAAAGAGTACTCACTATAAAATATTAATTATTCAAAAAGAGGTTGTTATGGATATTACCGAACTATTAGCATTTAGCGTACAACATGATGCATCAGATTTACATTTATCTACTGGTACGCCGCCTTCTATTCGTGTTGACGGTGATGTACGAAAACTAAATATCCCTGCGTTTGATGCCAAAGACGTCAACGCTTTAGTCTATGATATTATGAATGACAGACAACGCAAAGAGTATGAAGAAAATTTAGAGGTGGATTTTTCTTTTGAAGTTCCCAATTTAGCACGTTTCAGGGTAAATGCTTTTAATCAAAACCGCGGTCCAGCGGCTGTATTTCGTACCATTCCAAGTAAAATACTTTCCCTTGATGATTTAGGTTGTCCAGAAATTTTTAGAGAAATTTCTGATACACCACGTGGTTTAGTGCTAGTTACAGGGCCAACGGGTTCAGGTAAGTCAACAACGCTTGCTGCAATGGTCGATTATATTAATGATCATAAGCATGATCATATTTTAACCATTGAAGATCCTATAGAATTTGTCCATGAGACTAAAAAATGTTTAATTAACCAACGTGAAGTTCACCGTGATACGTTAAGTTTTGAAGCTGCTTTACGTTCTGCTCTACGTGAAGATCCCGATGTTATTCTTGTTGGTGAAATGCGTGATTTAGAAACTATCCGTTTAGCGATGACCGCAGCAGAAACAGGTCACTTAGTCTTTGGTACTCTACATACGACTTCTGCACCGAAAACTATTGACCGTATTATTGATGTATTCCCTGGAGAGGAAAAATCTATGGTGCGCTCTATGTTGTCAGAGTCACTAAGAGCGGTAATTTCACAAACATTAATTAAGAAAGTTGGCGGTGGGCGAGTTGCTGCCCATGAAATTATGATTGGCGTACCGGCTATTCGTAACTTGATTCGTGAAGATAAAATTGCGCAAATGTACTCTGCAATTCAAACGGGTATGCAACATGGTATGCAAACCATGGATCAATGTCTGCAAAATTTAGTGAATCGTGGTTTGATCACTAAGCAAGACGCCATGGAAAAAGCCGTTGATAAAAATCAATTTGCCGGTTTCTAAGGATTCAAAATGAATTTTCATCAATTATTAGAAAAAATGGTTAAAGAAGATGCATCGGACATGTTTGTCACGTCTAAGATGGCGGTGAGTGCAAAAATCAATGGTGAACTTCGGCCTATTGCTGAGCATATACTCACACCTGAAGAGTCTTTAGGTTTAGTGCACAATGCTATGACCGAAAAGCAAATCCGTCAGTTTGATGCTGAAAAAGAGTGTAACTTCGCAATTGAAATTGAAGGCATTGGTCGCTTTCGTGTCTCGGCCTTTTGGCAGCGCGACATGGCCGGTATGGTCATTCGTCGTATTGTTACCGACATTCCTGACGTTGATGATTTGGGCTTGCCACCTGTATTAAAAGACGTAGTTATGTCTAAACGTGGTTTAGTGCTCTTTGTTGGTGGTACTGGTACCGGTAAATCAACTTCAATGGCATCACTTATTGGTTATCGTAATCGTAATTCACGCGGTCATATTTTAACTATTGAAGATCCTGTTGAATTTGTTCATGAACACAGTAAGTCGATGATCACTCAGCGTGAAGTTGGCTTAGATACTGAGTCATTTGATGCGGCTTTACAGAGTTCATTACGTCAAGCACCTGATGTCATTTTAATTGGTGAAATTCGCAGCCAATCTATTATGGAACATGCATTAAGTTTTGCTGAAACAGGTCATTTATGTATCGCCACTTTGCATGCTAACAACGCTAACCAAGCCATTGATCGTATTATGCATTTAGTTCCTGCAGATCAGCACGGTAAGTTATTGTTTGATTTGGCATTAAACCTTCGCGGTATTATTGCTCAGCAATTAGTGCCTACGCAAGATGGTAATAGCCGGGTTGCAGCCATTGAGATTTTATTAAATTCACCTTTTATTAGTGAATTAATTAAAAAGGGAGATATTGGTAGCATTAAAGAAGTAATGGAGAAGTCGAATGAACTCGGTATGCAAACCTTTGATCAGGCATTGTTTAACCATTACCAACAGGGCATGATAACTTATGCTGATGCCTTGCATCATGCTGACTCGCCAAATGATTTACGCTTAATGATTAAGTTACGTAGTAATGACCAAGGTGGTACGGGCGGCTTATCAGGGGTTACCCTGGATGGTTTTGAAGAAACGCCAGATTAAACCTGTTAAGTTTCTAACTTTCTTCTATATTGCAGCGCGATAACTTTTAAGATATCGCGCCAAGTAATAATACCTATTGCTATATTCTCTTTTGTTACGATAGGTAAACAGGAGATATGCTTATCATGAAAGAGCAGTACAGCTTCATTGAGTGACTGTTCTTGCGTGGCCACCGTTAAGTCACGTGCCATTATTTGATGAACTTTTTTTTGTGATAAAGAAACATCTTTATGGCTTTCTTTACTGGTGCCAACCGTTGGGCTTAAGTACATAAATAAATCTCGATCGGTAATAATACCAGCGAGTTTTTCATCATCATCTAAGACAAGGATATGGTGGATTTTATATTGATTGAATAACTCTTTCGCTTTGTTTAGGTCGTCATCTAAGTGTAAAGTAATTAGGTTTTTACTCATCAATTTAGCTATCTTCATTACTCTCGTCACTCTTATTTGTTCTTTTAAATATTAGCCTCAGCTAATAAAGATAAACAATCCCTATTTTTTTAGCAATCTTCTTTTATTTACTCAGTAAGTCCCTGTAATAAAAATGTCACATAACTGACTTATACTTTGTTTCATTATAATTATGCTCATTATTGATTGTGCTCTTCAGTGCAAAAAGGTTATTTAAGTGGCAATTGTTTCTAAGTCAGCCCGTAGTAGAGGCTTTAAAAATTCATTAGCAAAATGGCTTATCACCGTTGGTGGTATTAGTGTGCTATTTACCTTAGTACTCATTTTTCTTTATTTACTTTACGTAGTAAAACCCATATTTGAATCAGCAAACATAACACCTGTTAGCCAAATTCAGCTTGATAACAAAGCTAATATTTTGAGTACTGGTGTTGATGAGCTGCAAGAGCTTGCTTATCAAATCACCGATCAAGGCATAATAGATTTTTATCGCTTAACCGAAAGTGACGAGCATAACAATAAGCAATACAACATTGGCGATAAAGCTTTTACTCAAGCATTGCTTAATGAAGGTGATGACAAGTTATCTCAAGTTGTAGATTTTGGTACAGATAAAAAACTATTATTAAGTGAACTTGGGCAAGCTCATCTTATTTCTGCCAGCTTTCAGGCTAAATATACAGATAACAGCCGAGAAATTGTTGCCAATGTTCAGTATCCCTTAGGTGAAGGGAATCTTATTATTGATGAAGAGCAACAGGCGTTTAGTCAATTAGCGTTTGCTATGGATGATGAGAAAGTTGTTTTTGTCGGTTTTACCCAAGATAAACGTTTAATTAAAACGACTTTTATTGCTGAAGATGACTTTTCTTACGATAGTGAATATGAAAGCGTTTTTCAACAAATTGATTTTTCATCATACGCTGTAGATGATATCGCAATATCACCAGATTTAAGCATGGCTTTTGTACGCAGTGGTTCACAGGTACAAGTTTACTCATTAACTGATGAAGATGAGGTTGAACTTAAAGAAATAATTCAGCCTACTTTTGACAATCAGGATACGCAATTAACGGCTATGTCATTGCTTTCAGGTGGTAGTTCATTGTTGTTAGGCGATAATCGTGGCCGAGTTAGTCAATGGTTTGAAGTGACCACTGATGCCGGTCGTCAATTTAAACAAGCACGCATTTTTTCTGTTGTTGAAGATGGCGATATCGTTTCGACAGAACATAGTATTAGTGCCATATATACCGAACAATTTCGCAAGAGTTTTTATACTTTAAGCCAAAATGGTCAAGTTAATGTCTTTTATACCACGAGTAATGCGCATTTATGGCAAGGCACATTAACGGCTAACCAGCCGAAAGCTTTTGCTATTGCACCACGCGCTAATGGTTTAGTGATTGTGAGTAATGAACAAGGCAATTCAACGTTACAGCTTTTTAGCGTGCACAATGAACATCCAGAAGTCACTTGGCAGGCTTTATGGCAAGAAGTATGGTATGAAGGGTACCCTGAAGCTGATTACGTTTGGCAGTCGACTTCTGGCTCTGATGATTTTGAAGGAAAATTCTCCTTGGTGCCTATCTCTTTTGGCACGATGAAAGCTGCACTTTATGCCATGCTCTTCGCTGTACCTATTGCGTTAACTGCGGCAATTTATACTGCATACTTTATGACACCTGGTTTACGTAAAAAAGTAAAACCGACCATAGAAATGATGGAAGCATTGCCCACCGTTATTTTAGGCTTTCTTGCTGGCTTATGGTTAGCTCCTTTAATGGAGGAGTATTTGCCAGCCATCATTCTATTATTTATATTTTTACCGCTATCGACTATTTTGACTGCGTTTTGTTGGCACAACCTACCGCGAGAACTTAAATTAAAGCTACCTGAAACTCTAGCACCACTTATTTTAATTCCAGTGATGTTATTAGCAGCTTATGCGGCATTTTCTTTATCACCTTGGCTTGAAGATGCTTTCTTTGCAGGTGATATTCGTCAATATATTACCAATGATTTAGGCATTGATTTTGATCAACGTAATGCTTTAGTTGTTGGTATTGCAATGGGCTTTGCGGTTATTCCGACCATTTTCTCTATGGCAGAAGATGCAATATTTAGTGTGCCAGGACATTTAACAAGTGGTTCGTTAGCATTAGGGGCAACCCAGTGGCAAACGTTAGTAAAAGTGGTCTTACTTACTGCTAGCCCAGGTATATTTTCTGCGGTCATGATGGGTTTAGGTCGTGCTGTTGGCGAAACTATGATTGTTTTAATGGCTACAGGTAATACGCCTATTCTGGACTGGAGCATCTTCCAGGGCATGCGAACCTTAGCTGCAAATATTGCCGTTGAAATGCCAGAGTCAGAAGTAGGAAGTTCTCATTATAGAATTCTATTCTTAGCGGCATTTGTCTTATTCGTTTTCACCTTTATCTTTAATACCGTTGCTGAATTTGTTCGCCAACGTTTACGTGAAAAATATAGTTCAATGTAATGTTGTCGGTAATGAGTTTTTAGAAAGAATAAATTAATTTAATAAATTACATAACTACTCACAGTTAAGTTATATGGTTTAATTTTGAAGAAAAGCATTAACTTGATAGCTATCAAGAGTACTTTTAACGAATAAATTAAGCGATTTAGCAGCAAGGTGTGTAGTTATAAACTAATTATAGAGTTGTTTTATGAATACATGGTTTAAATCTGGTTCTCCGTGGGTATGGTTATCGGCAGGTGGTGTCAGTATTAGTTTGATTTCAGTATTAGGTTTATTATGGCTAATTGCTTCGCGTGGTTTGTCTTATTTTTGGCCAAGTGAGTTGTATCAGTTTAACTTAACGGATGAACAAGGTGTTAATAGCGTAGTTATTGGTGAGATATATGACCGCGAAGAGATACCCGTTAGTCAGCTAGCGCATCTAGAGTTAAAGCTAAAGCCGAATCAAGAAAGCATTGAACGATTATTGATCAAAACGGGTAACCGTGAGTTAGTCAGTTTGGACTTTCGTTGGTTGCTTAGTACTAATATTACTAAAACTGCGACACCTGAAAACTTAGTCGTAATTGAGCGCCGTACTAATGGTAATTTTTATGGTTATATTGACCATGTCACCTTTGATGGCATTACTTTTGAAGGGGTGGAATTAGCAAGTAAGAAATTACCTGAGCTGCTTGAGCGCGTTGAAGCTTTTCAAGGCAAAATAGATGTTTTACAGAAAACGGATATTGGTGCCATCAATTACGAGCTAGAACGTTTACGTTTAAAAACACGCAAGCACCAGTTAAAGGGGACTTTAACACAAGCACTGCAAAGCGATATTGATGCCACAAGAGCAAGTTTAAACAATGACTATAAGCAGTTAGAGCAAAAGTTGATGAGTTATCGAGATGATATTTCTCGAGACCAATTGGTGATGCGTGCCATGGACGGTCAACTAATTACGATTAATTTTGATCAAATATTGCATATTAGTTTTAACAATAAGCTTGGCTTGTTTGAAAAGATAGCTATGTTTGTTAGTCAAATCGGTGGATTCTTAGTTGATGACCCAAGAGAAGCCAATACAGAAGGTGGTGTTTTCCCCGCTATATTTGGTACGGTCTTAATGGTCTTGCTAATGACAGTTATTGTTTCGCCATTTGGAGTTATTGCCGCAATATATTTACATGAATATGCAGGTAACAATGCATTAACCAAGTTATTGCGCATTGCAGTAATCAATCTTGCTGGTGTACCGTCTATTGTTTATGGGGTTTTTGGTCTAGGTTTCTTTGTTTATATGGTAGGTGGCTCACTTGACCAAATTTTCTATCCAGAAACATTACCTAGCCCAACCTTTGGCACACCGGGTGTTTTGTGGTCTGCGATTACACTAGCCATATTAACTTTACCTGTCGTTATTGTTTCAACTGAAGAAGGTTTATCTCGTATACCATCGGCTATGCGCCATGGTTCATTGGCTTTAGGGGCAACGAAGGCGGAAACGTTATGGCGTATTATTCTACCTATTGCCAGCCCTGCAATTATGACAGGTATCATTCTTGCCATTGCTAGAGCCGCGGGTGAAGTTGCGCCATTAATGTTGGTAGGGGTGGTGAAGATGGCACCTAATTTACCGCTTGATGGCAACTTCCCATTTTTACACTTAGACAGAAAGTTTATGCATCTAGGTTTTCACATTTATGATGTTGGTTTCCAAAGCCCTAATGTCGAAGCGGCGAGACCATTAGTTTATGCAACAGCTTTATTATTAGTGAGTATTATTGTTGCCTTGAATATGACTGCAGTGTCTATTCGTAATAAATTACGTGAAAAATACAAGATGTTAGAACATTAATATTTGTAAATACATCAGCGAAATATTAGCTAAAAGTTAAAGATTAAAATTAAAAGAGTGAATTATGATTTCTGTTACGCCCAAAGCATTAGCAAACAGTGAAAATATACTAGATTTAAACAACTTATCGCCAGAGCAAGTGGCGTTAGATATTAAGAATTTAAATTTACATTACGGCGAAAAGCAAGCATTACAAAATATCAGTATGGCCATCCCAAAAGGGCAGGTTACTGCGTTTATTGGGCCAAGTGGCTGTGGTAAATCAACGTTATTACGCTGTATTAATCGCATGAATGATTTAGTCGATATTTGTAAAATTAGTGGCGAGATAAATCTTCATGGCACTAATATCTACGATAAACATGTTGATGTTGCTGAACTTAGACGTAAAGTGGGTATGGTATTTCAACGTCCTAACCCGTTTCCTAAGACCATTTATGAAAATGTTATTTATGGTTTACGCATTACCGGTGAAAATAATCGTCGTGCGCTTGATGAAGCGGTAGAAAAATCACTACGCAGCGCAGCTTTATGGAATGAAGTTAAAGATAGATTACACGAAAGCGCTCTAGGTTTGTCTGGTGGTCAGCAACAACGTTTGGTTATTGCCCGTGCTATTGCTATTCAGCCTGAAGTTTTATTGCTTGATGAACCCACTTCAGCACTTGACCCTATTTCAACTTTAACGATTGAAGAGCTGATAAACGACCTTAAAAAGCAATTTACCGTGGTTATCGTTACACATAACATGCAGCAAGCAGCACGAGTTTCAGATCAAACAGCCTTTATGTATATGGGTGACTTAATTGAATATAGCGATACCAATACTTTATTCACGACACCATTGAAGAAGAAAACAGAAGACTATATTACTGGTCGTTATGGTTAGTCACTGCTGTTGATACATGCTAAAAGTTATAGTTAATAAAGATTAAGGGATAGAACAATGGATAATTTACACATTGGCCGTCATATTTCAGGTCAGTTTAATGAAGATCTAGAACGTGTCATTAATAATGTCATGCACATGGGCGGCTTAGTTGAAAAACAGCTCTGTGATGCCTTAGTTTCAGTGGGTAATGCCGATGAAGCGCTTGCTCAGCAAGTTCTAGGTAATGATTATCAAATTAATGCCTATGAAGTTAGTATTGATGATGAATGTACGCGCATTATTGCTAAAAGACAGCCTGCTGCGGGTGATTTACGTTTAATCATGGCAATTGTCAAAACTATTGCTGATTTAGAGCGTATAGGTGATGAAGCGGAGAAAATTGCTAAAGTAACCTTAGAGAGTTTTTCATCACAACAACAAGATTTATTACTTAATCTAGATAACTTAGGTCGCCGAGTTTTAGAATTTTTACAGCAAACACTTGATGCTTTTACTCGCATGGATGTAGAAACGGCTATTAGAATTCATCAAACGGATGACAGTATTAATCGCGAATATGAGGCATTAATGCGTCAATTAATGACTTATATGATGGAAGACCCACGTTCAATTCCACAAATTATGACGGTTATTTGGTCAGCACGTGCTTTAGAGCGTATTGGTGATCGTTGCCAAAATATTTGTGAATACATAATTTACTTTGTAAAAGGTAAAAGTGTACGTCATACCACTGCTGAAGATATTAAAAAAATATAAGAAATTCAAAGTGTTTTGCCTGAACTGCTAAAAAAAATATTTTTAAGCAGATAAAAGGCAAAAATTCAACTAGTTTTATCATAATAATCTCGTTAAATTAAGTGGATATTGGCATTTACCTTTATTAGCTAAATGGGGTAATATCCGCGACGAATTATAATAATGAGATCCACGCTATTACCTTGCGTGGTATACATAACCCTGGAAAAAGATTATGGCCAGAAATTCGATATTGGGCGTTTTTGCAAAATCACCCATTAAACCATTAGAAAAACATATTAAAATTGTTGTTAAGTGCTCTAAACAGCTAGTTCCTTTTTTTGATGCTTGTGTAGCACAAGATTGGACTGAAGCAGCAAAGATTCGTCGTAAACTATCTAAACTTGAACAAGATGCTGATGTGCTTAAACGTCAGTTGCGTTTAGAGTTGCCTGGTGGATTGTTTATGCCGGTTGATAGAGCTGACTTACTTGAGTTACTTACACAGCAAGATAAAATTGCCAATAAAGCCAAAGATATTGCTGGCCGTGTATTAGGTCGAAAACTTGAAGTGCCTGCTAGTTTACAAGCAGAGTTTTCTGCTTATTTAGTGCGTTGTATTGATGCGACAGAAAAAGCAGCGGAAGCGATTAATGAATTAGATGATTTATTAGAAACAGGATTTCGTGGTCGCGAAGTCGAAATTGTTGAAAAAATGATAAATCAACTAGATGCTATTGAAGATGATACTGATGGCTTGCAAATTACTTTGCGTAAAAACTTATTAGCGATTGAAAAGGAATTGAATCCAGTTGATGTAATGTTCTTATATCAAATTATTGATTGGGTTGGCGACTTAGCCGATCTTGCTGAGCGTGTAGGTGCACGTTTAGAAATTCTTTTAGCTAGAAAATAAGGTTTAACTGATGGATATTTTACTAAACTCAGGTTCTACCTTAGTTATCATTGCCGCTGTAGTTGGTTTCTTTATGGCTTGGGGCATTGGCGCGAACGATGTTGCTAATGCTATGGGTACTTCGGTCGGTTCAAAAGCATTAACCATTAAGCAAGCTATCATTATTGCGATGGTATTTGAGTTTGCTGGTGCTTACTTAGCGGGTGGTGAAGTTACCTCAACAATCCGTAAAGGCATTATCGATGCTAGTTACTTTGTTGATTCTCCCGAGTTACTCGTTTTTGGTATGATCTCGGCACTTTTTGCTGCAGCTACTTGGTTATTAGTTGCTTCTGCGCTAGGTTGGCCTGTATCTACTACTCACTCGATTGTTGGTGCTATTGTTGGTTTTGCCGCTGTAGGTGTCAGTGTTGATGCGGTAACTTGGAGCAAAGTACTTGGTATTGTTGGCAGTTGGGTCATCACGCCGCTTATCTCAGGTATTATTGCATTTATCATTTTTAACAGCGCTCAGAAGTTAATTTTCGATACTGATAAACCTTTGCAGCAAGCGAAACGTTGGGTACCTTTATACATGTTCCTAGCTGGTTTTGTGTTAGCGTTAGTTACCATTAAGAAAGGCTTAAAGCATTTAGATTTACACATTGGTAATGCCGATGGTTTTATCTATGCCGCTATTACTGCTGTTATTGTTGCCATTATTGGTAAGTTCTTTATTGCCCGTTTAAAGTTTGATGAGAATGCCGCTAAAGCTACTCACTACGTTAATGTTGAAAAAGTATTCGGCGTTTTAATGATAGTAACAGCTTGTGCTATGGCATTTGCTCATGGCTCAAACGATGTTGCTAATGCTATTGGTCCATTAGCTGCTGTAGTTAGCATTGTTGAAAATGATGGTCAAATTGCAGCTAAGTCAGCTATTGCATGGTGGATACTGCCATTAGGTGGTTTTGGTATTGTTGCAGGTCTTGCGATCTTTGGTCATAAAGTTATTGCGACTATTGGCCAAGGCATTACTCATTTAACCCCAAGCCGTGGTTTTGCTGCTGAGTTAGCCGCCGCCTGTACCGTAGTTATTGCTTCTGGTGCTGGCTTACCTATCTCAACAACACAAACCTTAGTTGGAGCTGTGCTGGGTGTGGGTATGGCACGTGGTATTGCTGCGATTAACTTAGGCGTAGTACGTAATATTGTAGTATCTTGGGTAATCACGCTGCCTGTAGGTGCTGGTTTATCAATTATCTTCTTCTGGATGATGAAAGGTATGTTTATGTAGGCACTGAGTCGTATTGTGCTCTTAAGCGTTAAAAGTATGCATTGATAGTTATTTACTGTGTACTTTTATCTTTCACATTGCCTATAAAAGAAAGCACTACTTCAAAGTCCTATAAACTAAAAAGCCGCAATGAATTGCGGCTTTTTTTGTATTTTTTTGGTTTAGAGTTTAACTACGAGCAGTTACTTCTAATAAGTGATAACCAAATTGTGTTTTTACTGGACCTTGTACTTCATTAATTGGCGCAGAAAAAACAACTTTATCAAATTCAGGTACCATTTGGCCTGGACCAAAACTACCTAAGTCACCACCTTGCGCATTTGAGGGACAAGTTGAATGGGTTTTAGCAACGTCGGCAAAGTCTTTACCTGCTTCAATTTCTGCTTTTAACGCTAAACATTGTTCTTCGGTGTCCACTAAAAGGTGGCGTGCACTTGCTTGAGACATACTTCGTTCCTATCTTCTTGTATTTAATTGATATTGTTGTTAAAAGTTTTTGTTTTTACAATTAAGCAAAGCTACAGTAACGCATTTAAGTTAAGAAAGTCAAAATATTACTTGCTTTGAGTTATTGGCTAAGTTAATGCCAATTCGTGAGGTAAAGCAAAAATTGAAACAGCTGCTATTTTTCGGTTAAAATAGCACTAATATTGAATTATCCAAATCATAAGGTTACCAGATGGCGTCTTTGCAAGATCAGTTATTGAAAGCAGGCTTAACTACCAAGCAAAAAACTCGACAGGCTAATGCTGATAAACGTAAAAAGAATAAACAAAAACGTAGTGGTGTTGCGCATGGTGCTACCTTGCAAGAACAAGTGCAACAAGATTTAGAAAAAAACAAAGCCGATAAACAAGCAAAAGATAATGCTTTAAATGAAGATAAAAAATTAAAACTTGCTGAAAAAGAGCAAACGTTACGCATCAAACAAATTTTAGTGCATCATCAGATTAAGAATGTTGTTGGTGATAACGAATATAATTATACCTTTAATAACAAAATCAAAAAATTAGCGGTAGATAGTATTACCCATAGAGCTCTTGTAAATGGTCGATTGGCGTTATGTGGTTTACAAGAAAGTGATGATGATATTACTTATATTGTTACCAGTGAAACTGCTGAAAAGGTTGCAACATTAGATGCCAGCATTATTTTAGTACAAAATGATAAGGTGGAGAGTGAAACTGTTGATGAAGATGATCCCTATGCTGATTATCAAATCCCTGATGATCTTATGTGGTAGAATAAAGCCCAATAAATGCACCATTACTGAAATATTTTAATATTAGAGCGTTAATGGTTGCTGTATTAAAGCACATTTTTAAAACGACTTTAGAAGAGAACTGTATGTTGATGTCAATGATTCGCTGGCCTATAGGCCAATTAATTTTATTAATTAATTTTATTTTTTCACCTAAATCGCCTAAAAGGGCGGTTACTGAACAAAGCAAACTTGATGAAAAGACTGTAGGCTTAAGTTTATATCAGTTACCTAGCTGCCCATTTTGTGTAAAAGTTCGCCGTAGCATTAAACGTGAAGGGCTAAAAATTGAATTGCGTACTATTAGTGGTAAAAACGATTATAGAGAAGAACTTATCCGTGAGGGTGGTAAACGTACCGTTCCTTGTTTACGCATTGAAAAAGCTGACGGTCAAGTAGAGTGGTTATACGAATCAAGTGATGTTGTTGCTCATCTTCAAAATATTACTAAAGCAGCATAGTTGTGTAGGTAGGGGTTACCTAAACCTGCTATCAAGCTGTTATTTAATTTTAAAAGGTTTAACTTATTGTTAAACCTTTTTTTTGGGCTGAAAATATAACAAAAGTATCACAAACGAAATTTATTGAGTTTTTTTTGTATCTACTGTTTTATAACTAATGAGAGTCGTTCTGTAGAATAGATAAAAGGCCTATTAATATGCTGATAAAAACAAGCAAGTGTGATGACTTAAAAGAAAGCGATGTAACCCCTGAAAATGTTTACCTAAACAGACGTGAATTGTTAAAGGGTATGGGATTTTTAGGAGCAGGTGCTTTGTTAGCGAGTACTAGCAATGCAAATGCTACCTGGTTTAATAAAGATGACGCTGAAAAATTTCAAGTTTCACCGTTAACATACCAACCCGATAGCAATGCTGATAACTTAGTGC
>Ga0114909_1000478_pt1 | contig 29396 bp, 24 predicted proteins | sample MalvireepMed_906_FD_87290 | JGI IMG/M metagenome (GOLD analysis project Ga0114909, IMG submission 87290) | Marine viral communities from the Global Malaspina Expedition - Malaspina viral metaG DeepMed_906 | ecosystem: Environmental > Aquatic > Marine > Oceanic | place: Mediterranean Sea...
CATTAGCGCAATCACTTGTGCATCAACCACAAAACTTTGTATTGGATGAACCCACCCGAGGTTTAGATGTAATGAGCACGCGAATTTTACGTAATCACCTCGCTAAATTTAAAGCCAAAGGTCACTGCATTTTATTTTCATCGCATGTAATGCAAGAAGTAGCTGCCTTATGTGATCGCGTAATCATTGTAGCCAACGGAAAATTAGCCGCGCAAGGAACTCCACAAGAGCTCTGTGATTTGGCAGGAGAAGAGCACTTAGAAGATGCTTTTGTTAAGTTGATTGGTTCAGATGAAGGAGTTGCAGCATAATGAATTCGAATATAGGCCAGTTAAAAGCGCTTGTACTAAAAGAATATAAAGAAGCATTTCGTGACAAACGAGCTTTAATGGTTGCTCTAATGTTTGCCTTTATGGCACCTATTATGATTATGCTTGGCTCAAAAATTATGATTGAGAAAATGGTGGATGAGCCACCAATTTATATCAAATTTAATGGCGCTGAACATGCCCCTAAGTTAATCACTCATTTAGCAGATAGAAATATATTGGCTTTTGCAGATATACCAACAGCCGATAAAGCTATTTGGGATGAGCGTAATATTATTATTAATATTCCAGAAGATTATGCTCAGAGTATGGCGCAAGGAAAGCCTATAAAAGTACATTTAAAAACTGATTTTAACGATAAGGCAGTGCAAACACCCATTCGTCGCATTAATAATGCCGTGCGAGAGTTTTCTTTGTCTATTGGTTACAAACGTCTGCAACTTCGTGGTGTTGATGTACGTTTATTAAATGCAGTAAAACTGGTTGAGCAAGATACCGCTAAACCTGATGCAACTTTCATCATGATCTCTATGACATTAGGCCTTTATTTGATGATGGCCGCTTTTATGTCTGGCTTGTCAGTTGCAATTGATTCAAGTGCAGGGGAGCGTGAGCGAAATGTCCTTGAAATGCTGCTGTGCCAGCCCGTTAGCACGTTAAAAATAGTGTTGTCAAAGCTACTTTGTGCCTCGACAATTTCTTTTATTGGTGTCGCTTTGGTATTGGTCTTAACGTCTATTTCTGTAAGTTTTATCGATTTAACCAAAATAGGTGCTACTTTTAGTCTTGGCTTTTCTACCACAGCCATCTTGATACTATTGTTATTACCTATTTGCTTTTTTGCTTCAGCGATTCAATTGTTTGTTGCTTTTCAAACCAAAAGCTTTAAAGAAGCGCAATCTACCGTGAGCATGATTATCGGTATTCCTGCGTTTGTGCCTATGGTTTTATTTTTTATGGATGATAGACCGCACTGGTTAGACTGGATGCCAATCGCAGGACAGTCACTTATTATGGAAGATATCTTTAAAGGCGTGGAAGTAAACTGGTTAGCTATGCTTAGTACAAGTGGTGTGACTATCGCAATTACAGCAGCTTTAGTGATGACACTCGCTAAAAAGTTAAAGTCTGAAAAAGTTGTCATGGCTTTAAGTTAGCTTTTCCGACTAAAAGGTTTAGCAAATAAATGATGATCCAGAAGCGCTTACTATGTTAAATTCTTGTGAATTAATTATACCATTCCCTCAGTTTTCTTTTTTGGCTAAAGAGAAAACTGAATTCAAGGAAAGCCGTTTGGACTGTCAATCTATAGAGAGTCAGCTTATTGATAAGCAGACATTATTTACTCAATGGATGACGGAGCATGAAAAACTGCTTCGTCATATAATTACTGGCTTTGAAGCAAAGCCAGCTATTCAAGATGAACTATTTCAAGAAATTGCCCTTAATATTTGGCGGGCTTTACCAAAGTTTCGTCAAGACGCTGCGGTTAAAACTTTTGTTGCTCGAATTGCCCATAATGTTCTGGCGACACATGTGGCTAAAGCTGTAAAGACAGTTAAAACTGACCAAGACTTAACTGAGCTTAGTGCTGAGGCAGAGCAAGATAATAACCAAGCAACACCTTATCAGTCTCTTGATCAAAGTCAGCGCCAACAGAGGTTAGTAGCGTCTATTCGACAATTAAAACTTGATCAGCAGCAAGTAATAACTTTGGCTCTCGAGGGAATGAGTTACCAAGAAATTGCTGAGGTACTTGATATAAGTAGCAACCTTGTGGGTGTACGCTTACAGCGAGCCAAGTCGGCATTAGCAAAATTACTGGAGGCGGTATGAACAATAATAACTCGCCGATTCAATCAAATGATAGAGAAGTTAATTTAGAAAATTCAGCTGATATTAAAAATAACCTCGAGATGACTGAGGCAGCTGATGGCTCTTCAATACTTGATGAGGAGTGGTTAAGCTTAACGCAAGACTGGCAAGCTCAACCCTATGAAAAAACCGATATTCAGGCTTTACTTAAGCAAACTAAGAGACGGACGTTGTGGGCTAAATCATTATTAATACTTGATATTGCTGCTACCGTCGGCTTACTCATTGCTTTTGTAATAGGTCTTTTTCAAGGTGATTGGGGCAATGCTACCATTGCCTATTTAGGTTTTGGTGGTCTATTTTCTGCAGTCTTTGTCTATTATGAAGTGAAAATCAGGCAACAAATTTGGTTGTATAGCTGCGATAGTCCAGAAAAAGCGATTAGTAATGCAATCTCTGGCTGTCGCTCATCGATAAAATATGTGCAATTAATTAAGTATTCTACCTGGCTGCTATTGCCATTGGTTAATGGTTATTTGTTTGTCATGCTAACTGAATCAGGTAAGTCACCTTGGCCACCATTTCTTGTGATAAATTTATCAGTTTTGGTCACTTGGCTTATTAGTCATTTCTTTTATTTAAAACGTAAAAAAGAGCTAGAGCAATTATTATCGTTATCAAGTGATTAAGTGACAGCGGTAGCACTACCGCTTAGCGATAAGTCAAAACTAACCATATTAACAACGCTAATACCAACGACACTAATACCCACGACACAAGAGCATTAATTACTCTAGTGTCGTTTTTATTTATGGCTATTAATATTTTTTATGTTAGCTGTAAAAAACTTTCACTTTACTTTGCTTTTATTGACGTACTTTGCTTATTGTTCGGGTTTTTGGTGTTTTTGTTGTTTTATATTCGTTGAAAGGTGTTTTTTTATCGGTTATAGTCTGTTTGCTTGTTTTGTTGGAAACTTTCACTAGGTATTTAGCCAATTGCTTAGCATCTCGTCTTAAGCAATTATGCTATAGCACAGTGCAAAATACACTAAACTGAACGGCAAACAAGGCAGCTTAGTCGTGTACATTTTGTCTGCATTCAGGCAAAATACCGCCATTATTTTTGAATGTTTAAGTAAGTCCTGTGATTTGCTTGGATATCGTTTCAGCCTACGGCTGACTTTACATTTGCAAAAGAAAGGAAAAAACATGTTTACTCGTGATATGAATATTGCTGATTTTGATGCAGAGCTTTATCAAGCGATGACTAGTGAAGTTGTTCGTCAAGAAGAGCATATTGAATTAATCGCTTCAGAAAACTACTGTAGTCCACGTGTACTTGAAGCACAGGGTTCACAGTTAACTAATAAGTATGCTGAAGGTTACCCAGGCAAACGTTATTATGGCGGTTGTGAATATGTTGATGTTGCTGAGCAACTAGCTATTGACCGTGCAAAAGAACTTTTTGGTGCTACTTATGCGAATGTTCAGCCACATGCTGGTTCACAAGCTAACTCAGCTGTTTTCCAAGCATTAGTTAAGCCAGGCGGAAAAGTATTAGGCATGAGCCTAGCTCACGGTGGTCACTTAACTCATGGTTCTCACGTAAGTTTTTCTGGTAAGTCTTATGAAGCTTTCCAATATGGTTTACATCCAGAAACGGGCGATATCGATTACGAAGAATTAGAACGTTTAGCACTAGAGCACAGACCAGAAATGATCATTGGTGGTTTTTCAGCGTTCTCAGGTGTTGTTGACTGGGCACGTATGCGTACTATCGCTGATAAAGTTGATGCTATCTTCTTCGTTGATATGGCTCACGTTGCAGGCCTTATCGCTGCAGGACTTTACCCAAGCCCATTACCACACGCGCATGTAGTTACTACAACTACTCATAAAACGTTAGCAGGCCCACGTGGCGGTTTAATCGTTTCTGCTTGTGATGATGAAGCTATTTACAAAAAGCTTAATAGCGCTGTTTTCCCAGGTGGCCAAGGTGGCCCATTAATGCACATTATTGCTGCTAAAGCAGTAGCTTTTAAAGAAGCATTAGAACCTGAGTTTAAAGAATATCAACAGAATGTTTTAGCTAACGCTAAAGCTATGGTTGCAGTATTACAAGAACGTGGTTACAAAGTAGTATCTAACGGTACTGAAAACCACTTATTGTTACTTGATTTAATTGATAAAGATATTACTGGTAAAGATGCTGATGCCGCTTTAGGTAAAGCACACATCACAGTAAACAAAAACTCTGTACCAAATGATCCACGTTCTCCGTTTGTTACTTCAGGTCTACGTTTAGGTACTCCAGCAATCACTCGTCGTGGTTTTGGTGTAGAAGAAACTCAAGCGTTAACTGGTTGGATTTGTGATATTCTTGATGATATCGAAAATGAAGATGTTATTACGCGTGTTCAAGGTCAAGTTAAAGAGCTTTGTGGTCGTTTCCCTGTTTACCAAAAGTAAACTCGATAACTGAAAACTAATTCACTAAAGTAAGTGAAATTATATTAAAATGGTCGCCTTGAGCGGCCATTTTTTGTTTATAAAATCACCGCTTACCTCTAACACTTTATAAATACCGTAGGTAAACCATGTATTGTCCATTTTGTTCTGCAACTGATACCAAAGTAATTGACTCTCGCTTGGTTTCGGATGGCCATCAAGTTAGGCGTCGTCGTGAATGCTTAGCTTGCCATGAGCGTTATACTACATTTGAAAGTGCTGAATTAGTGATGCCGCGTATAATTAAACGTGACGGTACTCGAGAGCCTTTTAATGAAGAGAAAATGCGCAGTGGTTTAACGCGTGCGTTATAGAAACGCCCAGTGAGTACTGAGCAAGTTGAGCTAGCGATAAATAAATTAAAATCACAAATGCGTGCCACTGGCGAACGAGAGATTACCAGTGAAATGTTAGGTAATTTGATCATGGGGCAATTGAAAGAATTGGATAAAGTTGCCTATTTACGTTTTGCTTCCGTGTATTTGTCTTTTGAAGATATTAGTGAGTTTGCCGATGAAATTGCTCGCTTAGGCAAAGAGAAAAATAGTAAAGCACGCACAAGAAAATAACGAGTTTATCTATGTTACCTAATCAACAAGATGCAACAAAGCAAAGCTTCACTGCAGATGACCACCGTTTTATGGCGCGTGCTATAGAACTTGCCCAAAAAGGTCAATACACAACATCGCCAAACCCAAGGGTAGGCTGTGTTTTAGTGAGTTATAACTGTGGTAAAAGTAAAATTATTGGCGAAGGTTACCATAAAAAAGCAGGGCAAGGGCATGCAGAAGTTAACGCCTTGAACGATGCAAAAGCAAAGTTCCCTGAATTGATAAAAGGCGCTACTGCTTATGTTACGCTTGAACCTTGCAGTCACTTTGGTCGAACGCCACCTTGCGCCCAAGGGTTGATAGATGCAGAGATACAACATGTTATATCGGCTATGGTTGACCCTAATCCACAAGTTTCAGGTAATGGTTTAACTATGCTTGAACAGGCAGGTATTAAAACGCAATTTGGTTTGCTAGAAAGTGCTGCCAAGGCGCTCAATGTTGGCTTCATTAAACGCATGACATACGGCTTTCCCTATGTTCGAGCGAAATTGGCAGCTAGTCTTGATGGCAAAACAGCCATGAAAAATGGTGAAAGTAAATGGATCACCTCCTCTGATGCAAGACAAGATGTGCAAAAGTTAAGGGCACAAAGTTGTGCAATAATTACTGGAGCAGATTCAGTGTTAATTGATGATGCTAAAATGAATGTGCGTTGGTCTGAACTAGGGCCATTGCAAAGTACTTATTCAGAAACCGAGCTTCGACAACCATTGCGGGTCGTTATTGATTCACAAAATCGTTTAACAGCAAACCTAGCTTTGTTTGCTGAAAAATCGCCAGTAATGATTGTCAGAACATTATCTTGCTCCTCTGTTGATCCTTTATTAGTAAGTCCCCTTGAAAACTTAGCAACATGGCCTCATTTTGTAGAACAAGTAGCGATTAATGCTAATCAGCAAGGGAAAGCCTCTTTAACTGAGTTACTGCAATTGTTAGCAAAGCGCGGCATAAATGAGGTATTAATTGAATCAGGTGCCCGACTTACCGGAGCCTTTATCGAACAGAATTTAGTAGATGAATTGATTTTATATCAAGCGCCAAAGTTAATGGGCGGTGACGGTAAAAGTTTAATTGAAATGCCAGTAGTTACTCAGCTTGCGCAAGCTAAAGCGTTAACCATTAGCGATGTACGTATGGTTGGCTGTGATGTTAGAATGACCGCGAAATTAACTGACTCAAAGACAGCTTAAATAACGAAATTAAATCAACTTATAGGTTGATACAAAATAGAGATACACTATGTTTACAGGAATTATTGAAGCGATAGGCACAATAAAAGCTATAGATATTAATGGCCAAGGTGCTAGATTGAAGATAGCAACAGGCAGCTTGGATATGAGTGATGTTCATTTAGGTGACTCCATTGCAACCAATGGCATTTGTTTGACTGTTGTTGCTTTTGATCAAGGCAGTTATAGCGCTGATGTATCAAATGAAACTTTACAGCGTACAGGTTTTAAAAATTACCAAGTGGGTATGCAAGTGAACTTGGAAAAAGCTATGTTAGCCAGTACCCGTTTTGGTGGACATATGGTCTCAGGTCATGTTGATGGCATAAGTGAAGTTTTGTCAATTACCAATAATGGCAACAGCATTGAGTACTGGTTAAGTCTTCCTAGCGAGTTAGCACATTACGTTGCTGAAAAAGGTTCGGTAACTGTTGATGGTACTAGCCTTACTGTTAATGCGTTAGAAAAAGACTCATCTCAAGAGAAATTTCGTTTAACCATTGTGCCTCATACGGTAAAAGAAACAATTTTCGCTCATTACCAAGTGGGTACTATAGTTAACCTAGAAGTCGATTTAATCGCTCGCTATTTAGAACGTTTACTTACCAAAGATACTAGTCAGGATGAATCGCTAAGTAGCGCATCAAATGTAACAGAAACAATGCTGCAAAAAGCAGGTTTCATTAAATAACACACTTATAACCAAAGAGAGCACCATGAATTTACATAGCCCACAAGAAATAATCGCTGATATTGCTTTAGGTAAGATGGTTATTTTAATGGATGATGAAGATCGCGAGAATGAAGGCGACTTCATTATGGCAGCAGAAAAAGTAACGCCTAAGGCGATAAACTTTATGGCCACTCATGGCCGAGGTTTAATTTGCATGCCAATGAGTCGTGATAAATGTGAAACGTTGAAATTACCATTAATGGTAGATAAAAATGATGCACAATTTAGTACAAACTTTACTGTATCTATTGAAGCAGCTACAGGTGTAACCACAGGTATTTCAGCTGCAGATCGCGCTACTACCGTATTGGCGGCAGCAAATAAAGGTGCTACCCACCTTGATATTGTACAGCCAGGCCATATTTTCCCATTAATTGCCAAAGACGGTGGTGTACTTAACCGAGCTGGTCATACCGAAGCTGGTGTTGATTTAGCGCGTATGGCAGGTTGTGAACCAGCTGCCGTTATCGTTGAAATTTTAAATGAAGACGGCACTATGGCACGTCGCGCCGATTTAGAAGTTATCGCTCAAAAGCATGATATTAAAATGGGTACCATTGCAGATTTAATTGAATTTAGAAATGCAACAGAAACGACTATTGAACGTGTATCACAGTGTAAATTGCCTACTGCTTTTGGCGAATTCGACTTAACCGTTTTTAAAGATACTATTGATGGACAAGCGCACTTTGCCTTAACTAAAGGTGAAATTAAAGCTGAACAACCAACTTTAGTTCGTGTGCATTTAGAAAATACTTTCAGAGACTTATTGTTTAGTCAGCGTGAAAGCGTTGCTACTTGGCCTATGGCTAGTGCATTGGAAAAAATAGCCAAAGAAGGTGGTGTTTTAGTGTTACTTGGCAAACATGAATCACCAGCAGAGCTAATCAATTTAGTTGAAAAATATGCCAAAATTGATGCTGGCGAAACGGTTAAAGAAATTAGCCGTCATGTTGGTTCGCGTAATGTTGGTGTTGGCTCACAAATACTTGCGAACTTAGGCGTGAGTAAAATGCGCTTATTAAGTTCACAAACCAAGTATCACTCACTGTCTGGCTTCGGTTTAGAAGTTGTAGAGTATATTGCGGACTAAAAAAGAACTGAAAACTACTTAGTTCAATAACTCAATATTTATGGCGCTAACTCTTGTAAAGAGTTAGCGCCATTTTTCTATACATAACGGAAAAATTCGCTGACATAAGTATTACTTTCCCAAACACTTCTCTATATGATGTTTCATTCATTTAAAAATATTAGGGTTAATATGAAGCTTTTCTTCGCTGTTTCCTGTCAGTGCTATAGGAATGTCGCTCTCGACAATATAAGAAAGGTAGAATATGTCTTGGCATAGAACAAGTAGAAAATATCATAAGTGGTTGATGCTGTTTATCGGTGCGCAATTTGTTATTTGGGCATTTTCTGGTGCTTATATGGTGGTAATGGATATTGATTATATTCATGGTGATAACCTAGTAACGAAGCAAAACCAATACCTTGATAACAAACAAATAAATTACTCTATTGCCCAACTTTTATCTAGCTATCCTGAGGCAAAAAATATTGAGTTAGCTTTGATGCTTGATAAACCCGTTTATCGATTTGAGTTAGCTAAGAAAAGTCAGCTCGTGTCGGCCAAAAATGGTCAGCTGCTACCTGCTATTGATAAAAAATTAGCCATTGAAATTGCAATGCACGCCTACGTAAATAAAACAGTTACTCTACGCAAGGCAAGTTTACTTACAGCACAAGCGCCCCGAGAATTAAGTGCACGCCACTTACCCGTATGGCGTATTGACTTTGATGATTTCGCCAGTCCTACTTTTTACATCAGCATGCACTCTGGATTATTAGTAACTAAACGTCATAGCTTTTGGCGTTTTTTTGATTGGATGTTTGCTTTTCATGTGATGGATTATGTTGATGAGGAAGCTGATAATACTCTTTTACTGGTTTTTATTTTGTTGGCTCTATTAGCCAGTATTTTTGGTGTGATACTAAGTTACTTTCGCACGATTAAAACAAATAATAAGCCTAGCCCTAAATCTAAAAGTCCTATTAAAGCTAGCAAAAGGCATCAAGCAGTACAAGTTGCAAAGGATGTTCATCTTGAGCAAAAGTAATATAACAATGAATACCAAACAAAACTCTCAACCAAGAGTAAAGAAAATAAACAGCAATAAAGCCTTGATAAAGCTTTCTACCATTAAAGTGTTGCATAAATGGTTATCGTTAGTCGTATTTATTCAACTCTTTATTTGGTTGATAACAGGGTTGTTTTTTAACTTAATGGATCATGATAAAGCACGAGGTAATCAATATCGACAAGCATTGTCTGTGCAAGATATTAACCCGCAGAGACTTGTTAATGTCACTAAGTTGTTAGCGAGAGCCGACAAACCCGTTGTATCTGTTAATTTAGTACAGCGCTTATCAACGCCTTATTACCTATTAAGTCACGAAAAAGGTTTGTATAAACACTTTTACAGCAGCCATAGCTTAATTAATGCCTATACAGGGCAGTTGAAGGTAGTTGATGAAGTTATGGCAAAAACTATCGCTAAATCAAGTTACAGTGGCTCTGCGGCTATCACTACAGTGAACCTTGTACATCCACCGATTGCAGATTTACTCAAGGAAAAAAACAGCTTATGGCAAGTTAATTTTTCTGATGAAGTAAATACTAGTGTATATGTTAATGCGACTTCGGCAAGGTTAGTTGCCCACAGTAATGATAACCGCCGTTTTGTAGATTTCTTCTTTATGTTGCACTTTATGGACTATTCACTATTAAGCAATGAGCGTGGGTTTAATAATTGGCAAATAATATTCTTCGCCTTAGTTACGTTGTTGTTTTGTTTAACAGGTATGATTTGGACAATAGAGCTTGCTGTGAAAGGTCGTTATAAGTTGAATTAAGTATTGATGTGAAAGTAAATTTTGGGCACAAAAAAGCGAAGGATGAATTAATTCATGCTTCGCTTTTTTTATGTTTTTTAGCTAAAAGCTATAGCTTATACAGCTAATACGTTTTCAGCTTCAGGGCCTTTTTGACCTTGCTTAACTGTGAACGTTACAGCTTGACCGTCAGCTAGAGTACGGAAACCGTCTCCAGAGATTGCGCTGAAGTGAACAAACACGTCAGGGCCATTTTCTTGTTCAATAAAACCGAAACCTTTAGTTTCGTTGAAAAATTTAACTTTACCAGTAACTGTCTCAGACATACTAACATTTTCCCGTATTCATAATATAATTGTGTGCTTTTCTTTAAGCTATAGCAGCTAAAGAAATAACTGTTTTACCCGAGTAAGTGCCCTCTACCATAAAAAGTACAGGAAGAGGAAGGAAACAAACTATATTCGGCACAAACATTGCTCCAAACAAGTAGTTTGCAGTGTCTAAATCCGTTTGTGTAGAATATTCAAGTACGTTAGTACACTTCAATTCATCAAAGCCTTAATAAAAAGCCAAATCAGAACAAACAACCTACAACCAAAGTTAGTATAAACCTTCATCTGCAACGCAAAAACTCAACGCAAAAGAAGTCTAGCACAGTTGCCTTTAATATGCTTTATAAAATATTAGAATAGTTCAATAATTATTTGATATAAATTAAGTCATTATATCGATGCAGGTCTATATTCAAGGAGTTTACTGGGGATAGGGAGTAAACTACAAGTTATAAAGAATGTTTATTCTGTTTATAACTTGTAGTTGAACAGGCTTATTTTTTTAAAGTGCAGCGATTTGCTCTTTTTGCGCTAACATTTTAGCAAGTGCCGATTCCGCTTCTGCTAACTTAGCTTTTTCTTTTTCAATAACAGCAGCAGGTGCTTTACCTACAAAGTTGTCATTACCTAGTTTGCCGCGTACTTTGCCTGCTTCTTTCTCAAGCTTTTCCATCGCTTTATCTAAACGAGCAAGTTCTGCTTCTTTATCAATTAAACCAGCCATAGGGATAAGTACAGATAAGTCACCTACTACAGCAGAAGCTGAAGCTGGGCCTTGTTCATCATCACCCAGTACCGTGATATTCTCTAATTTGGCTAATGTTAAAAGGAATTGCTCGTTGTTGCCTAAGCGACGTTTATCATTGTCACTGACATTTTTAAGCAATACTGGTAACGCTTTACTTGGTGCTATATCCATTTCACCGCGTATATTTCGAATAGCAACAATGAATTGTTTTACCCATTCTAAATCATCTATAGCTTGTTGGTCACATTTGCTCTCATCAAACGCAGGGAAAGCCTGAGTCATAATTGAGTCGCCAACTTTAGCAAAGCCACTTAAAGGTTGAACGCGCTGCCAGATAGTTTCGGTGATAAATGGCATTATAGGATGCATTAGACGTAATAAGCTTTCTAATATATTCACTAAAGTATGACGCGTACCACGTTGTTGTGCTTCATTTCCTTTAAACAATACCGGTTTGGTTAACTCTAAGTACCAATCACAAAATTGATTCCAAGTGAACTCGTATAGAGCTTGTGAGGCCAAGTCAAAGCGGAATGAGTCAAATGCTTCATGAACCGTTTTAACGGTTTGTTCAAATTGACCAATGATCCAACGATCAGCAAGCGAAAGTTCCATATCACCGCCGTTAGCACCGCAATCAAATTCTTCGGTATTCATCATTACATAACGACTTGCATTCCATAACTTATTGGTGAAATTACGGTAACCTTCAAGACGTTTCATATCCCAACTAATATCACGACCAGTGGTTGCAACGGAAGTTAGGGTAAAACGTAAAGCATCAGTACCGTGTGCTTCGATGCCATTAGGGAACTCTTTTTTGGTTAACTTTTCAATTTTCTTGGCAAGTTTTGGCTGCATCATGTTGCCAGTACGTTTTTGCAGTAACTCTTCAAGAGAAATACCATCAATCATATCTAACGGATCAATAACATTACCCTTAGATTTACTCATCTTATCGCCATTTTCATCACGAATAAGACCTGTCATGTAGATTTTCTTAAATGGAATTTCTGCTTTACCATTTTCATCTTTGTTAAAATGCATAGTCATCATGATCATGCGAGCAACCCAGAAGAAAATAATATCAAAACCGGTGACTAAAACGTCCGTTGGATGAAAGGTTTTTAAGTCATCAGTATTTTTTGGCCAACCCAAAGTTGAGAATGTCCATAATGCAGATGAAAACCAAGTATCTAATACGTCATCATCTTGCTTTAGCTCAATATCATCAGCGAGGTTATTGTTAGCTCGAACCTCATCTATCGTGCGACCAACATATACTTTACCGTTTTCGTCATACCAAGCAGGGATACGGTGTCCCCACCACAATTGACGGGAAATACACCAATCCTGTATATCTTTCATCCAAGAAAAATATAAGTTTTCGTATTGTTTGGGTACAAATTCTATTTGGCCATCTTTAACAGCATCAACAGCGGGTCCCGCTAGTTTCTCAACACGTACATACCATTGATCAGTTAATAAAGGCTCGATAATGACGCCAGATCTATCGCCATATGGGGCAACTAAATCATGATCTTTTACTTCGACTAATAAACCGAGTTCATCGAATTTAGCAACGATTGCTTTACGGGCTACAAACCTGTCCATACCAGCGAATTCGCTTGGTAACTCAGTGTCGTATGCATCACATATTTCACCTTTAGTATCGTAAACTTCAGCGCTTGCTAAAATAGCAGCGTCTTTATCTAAAATATTAATTTGTGGTAAAGCGTGACGTTTGCCTACTTCGTTATCGTTAAAGTCATGAGCAGGTGTGATTTTTACACAACCCGTACCTTTTTCCATATCGGCATGATCATCACCAACAATAGGGATCATACGATTGACTAACGGTAGTAATACTTTTTTACCAATAAGGTCTTTATAACGTGGATCTTCAGGGTTAACAGCTACACCGGTATCGCCTAACATGGTTTCAGGACGCGTAGTGGCAACCACTAAGTAATCTAGACCTTCAGCTGTTTTAGCACCATCAGCTAGCGGATAGCGTAAGTGCCACATGTGGCCTTTTTTGTCTTTATTTTCAACTTCTAAATCAGAAATTGCGGTATGAAATTTTGGATCCCAGTTAACAAGACGTTTACCACGGTAAATCAGGTCATCTTCAAATAAGCGTACAAAAACTTCTTGTACCGCTTCTGACATGCCGTCATCCATAGTAAAACGTTCGCGACTCCAATCAATAGAGTTACCTAAACGACGCATTTGTTTGCCGATAGTGCCGCCAGACTCTTCTTTCCATTGCCAAATTTTGTCGATAAATTTTTCACGTCCGTAGTCGTGACGAGTTTTATCTTCTTCTGCGGCTATTTTACGTTCAACGACCATCTGCGTAGCAATACCTGCATGATCACAGCCTGTTTGCCATAGAGTATTTTTACCTTGCATACGCTGATAACGAATTAAGGTATCCATAATGGTTTGCTGAAAAGCATGACCCATATGTAGACTACCAGTAACATTTGGCGGCGGAATAGCAATGCTGTAACTGTCACCTTCACCTGTTGGGCTAAAGTAACCTTGCTCTTCCCAGCTAGTGTAAAGAGATTGTTCAATGTCGGTAGGGTTAAAGGTTTTTTCCATCATTATTCCGGTATAAAAGTTAAAAAGTTTAGAGGCTATAAAATGTTAGGCTTGAGAATTTTACCTATTTATAGCTTTACAACGGTTTTTCCGCTGCTTGATTGTCTACTTGAAAGCCCCATTGACGGCAAGCTTTAAAGCGCTCTCTTGCTTGTTGCTTCAATGTCTCATCACTAGGCACAAAATCAACAATATATTGAAATTGACTAGCAAAGTTGGGCACAGTTGCCGTTAAATTAATTAATATTGGCCGACGACTTCGAGGTGCTTGTGTACTGATTTCAACAGCTGAACCTTGCTTAGGACCTTCTCCAACTAAGTTGTGAGGCACAAAGCTATCGCTATCAAAAGCCCACAACATTTCGTCAATGGCCTCAGCTTGTTGTTGATCTTGTGTGTAAATAAATACCCGTTGATTTTGGCGATAAAAATAACTGGCTTGTAAACAAGCATGATAAAGCGCTGAACTCGTATCAGCGCTTTGTTCGTTATCTGGCTCTTTATTATCAGATAAGAGGTAAAACATTACTTGAGTTTGCATAACTTACCTTATTAAATCGTCAAACTTAAAGCCAAAGCTGCTTAGTTATTCGCCTTGCTCTTGACCAGCTTTATTTAATAAAAACTGCGTTAACATGCCAACAGGACGGCCTGTAGAACCTTTGTTTTTACCACTTCGCCAAGCTGTGCCAGCAATATCTAAATGCGCCCAGTTATACTTCTTGGTGAATTTTGATAAGAAACAAGCCGCCGTAATCGTGCCAGCTTCTTTACCACCTAAGTTAGTAAAATCAGCAAATGGGCTTTCAAGTTGGTCTTGATAGTCGTCCCATAGAGGCATGCGCCACGCTCTGTCACCACTTTGCTCAGAAGCGTTTAATAATTCATGAGCTAGAGGGTTATGGCTACTCAAGAGACCCGTTGCATGTGCGCCTAACGCGACAACACAAGCGCCAGTTAACGTTGCAACATCAATAACGGCCTCAGGTTCAAAGCGCTCAACATAAGTTAAAGCATCACATAATACTAAACGCCCTTCAGCATCAGTATTTAGTACTTCGACCGTTTGCCCAGACATTGTGGTTAAGATATCACCAGGGCGATAAGCCTTGCTGCTTGGCATGTTTTCACAACCCGCTAAGACACCAATGACATTTATATCAAGGTTAAGCTCAGCCAATGCATGCATTGCGCCTAATACGCCTGCGGCGCCACCCATATCATATTTCATTTCATCCATGCCAGCGCCAGGTTTTAATGAAATACCTCCGCTGTCAAAGGTTAAACCTTTACCTACAAGTACTAAAGGTTTGGAGTCATCTTTTGCACCGTCATATTTAATGATGCTCATCAGAGATTCATTTGCTGAGCCTCGACCAACGGCTAAGTATGAACCCATACCCAGTTCTTCCATTTCTTGTTCGCCAATGATGGTTGTAGTGACATTAGCGTAGTCATTTTCAAGAATTTTTGCTTGCTCTGCTAAGTAGGCAGGGTTACAAATATTTGGCGGCATATTAGCAACATTTTTACAGGTCGTTATACCTTCGGCAATAGCTAAAGCATGGTTAATTGCACGTTCACCAATGGGCAATTCACGACGTGTAGGCACGTTAAAAACTATTTTACGTAAAGGTCTACGAGGCTCTGCTTTGCGTGTTTTTAAACTATTAAAACTGTATAAACCGTCTTGTGCTGCTTCAACAGCTTGACGAACTTTCCAGTAAATATCACGGCCTTTAACATGCAATTCTGATAAGAAACATACAGCTTCCATCGAGCCTGTTTCATTTAACGTATTAATCGTTTTGGTGATAATTTGACGATATTGGCGTTCATCTAGTTCACGTTCTTTACCACAGCCCACCAATAAAACACGTTCACTTAAAATGTTAGGTACATGATGTAATAACAACATCTGTCCAGATTTACCTTCTAAGTCACCTTTACGTAATAAATTACTGATATAACCTTCGCTGATTTCATCAAGCTGCTCAGCTGTACCACTTAGTCGGCGTGGCTCAAAAACACCAACAACAATACAAGCGCTACGCTGCTTTTCTGGGCTACCGCTTTTTACACTGAACTCCATGAGACTTTCCTTTTACAATTTAATTTGGGCTATAGCTATATATAAATAACAGGTTAAACCAAGTAAATTGACTATAACTTGCTAAAATAAGTAAAAAATAGCACTCTTGTCTATTCAATTGATATAGCTAAGGGCTATAATTATAGCTGCATTTATTAATATTTCTTAATTGCTGACTATAATGTTTACTTATGAAAACGGCAAGTTTACTTAAATTTTATGGTCAAGTGAACTTAAATGTTATTTATACTTTCGAAAAAACACAGTCTTTATAGGATCTTTTTGTGATCATTTTCCGTTATTTATTAAAAGAAGTGGCAAAAACTCAGCTAGCCGTTTTTTTTGTTTTGATGACTATCTTTATTAGTCAAAAATTTGTTCGCTTTTTGGGGGATGCTTCAGAAGGCAGCATTCCAGGCCAAATGGTGATGATTTTTATTGCCCTTAGAGTGCCTGATTTAGCAGGGATGATGTTACCGCTTAGCTTGTTCTTAGGTGTTTTACTGGCCTATGGCCGTATCTATGCAGATAATGAAATGACAGTATTACACGCTTGTGGTGTTAGCGAGTGGTATGTTGTGCGAGTAACCTTAGTGCTGGCTGTTATTACTGCAATATTGACTGGTTTTTTTACACTATACCTCGCGCCTATGGCTTCTGAATACCAATATCAAGTCAAAGAAGAACTTGCTGCAGACTCCGGTCTAAGTGCTTTAATTGCAGGGAGATTTCAAAAGACAGGCAATGGCGATGCGGTTGTGTTTATTCATGATAAAAGTAGAAAAGATAATAGTTTCAAAAAAGTATTTGTAGCGCAATTACCTGATGAGAACCATCGTGAAGAAAGTATTATTAACTCCAGTATCGTTTACGCAAACACTGGCCAAGTCTTTGAAGATGAAAAAGGCTCACAACGATTAGTTTTAGCTGATGGTATTCGTTATCACAGTGATATAGATTCAGATGAATTTCAGTCTGTTGCTTTTGATAAGTATTATATTCAAATTAAAGATCAGGAAGTCGAACATAAGCATAGGAAATTAAGTGCTTTACCTACAGATGAGCTGTTCTTTGATACACCACCCGAATTAGTTGCTGAGTATAGGGCAACCATCCAATGGCGTATTGCCTTTCCTCTTGCGTGCATTATCTTAATTTTTATTGCCGTTCCTTTAAGTGTGGTAAACCCAAGGCAAGGAAAGTTTGCCAAGATGTTACCAGCATTAATGTTATTTTTAGGCTACTTCTTACTGTTAACGGCGATGCGATCCGGAGTAGAGAAAAACGCTATTCCTCACTTTGTTGGATTATGGCCAATACATATTAGTGCCTTGTTTTTAGGTGTTACGCTATTAATGAAAGACCGTACAAGTGGCCGTAAAATTAAAGCTCGGTTACCTAGTCTAAAACGTAGAAAAAATGGCAATAATTCAAACACTGCAGCAAGTAGGGCTAATTAATGCGTATTCTTGATTTTTATATTGGTCGTATAATTACCTCGACAACTTTTATTACCTTAGCTGTTTTTGTTAGTGTCAGTGGCATCATTAAATTTGTTGAACAAATGCGTGCTGTTGGCCGTGGCAATTATGATTTAGCTCATGCCGCTTTATATGTACTTTATGCCGTGCCTAGGGATGTGGAAATATTCTTCCCTATGTCTGCACTTATTGGGGGCTTGATTGGCATAGGCATGCTGGCCAGTAATAGTGAGTTAGTGGTCATGCAAGCAGCAGGTTTGTCTCGTTTAGATATTATTAAATCGGTAATGAAAACTGCTGTTTTATTAATTTTTGTGAGTATGGCTATTGGGGAGTGGTTGGCGCCAAGTGGTGAAGCAAGGGCTCGTGAAATAAGAGCTCAAGCTATTTCTGGTGGTAGTTTAATTTCTGCCAACAATGGTATATGGGCAAAAGATGGAGACTATTTTGTTAATATTGGCGAAGTATTGGATCAAGGTGAATTAAAAAAGGTACAAATTTACCGTTTTAATGACAAGCTTAAACTCGAAAGTTGGCTTTCAGCAAAAACAGCCAGTTATCAAGGTGATGAGTGGTTACTTGAAGAGGTTGTCGATACTCGCTTACAGGATAAAAAAATCACCACGCAAAGATATGTTCAAAAGGTGTGGCAGTCTTCACTTACTCCTAAAAAGTTAGGGGTGGTGACAGTTACGCCTGAATCTTTATCTATTCGTGGTCTGGTTGATTACTTAGACTATTTAGAAGCAAACGAGCAGGACTCTAGCCGTTATCAACTCGCTTTTTGGCGTAAACTTATGCAGCCTATTACTGTGGCGGTGATGCTGTTAGTAGCCTTGTCGTTTATCTTTGGCCCATTACGCTCAGTATCAATGGGTGCTCGTATTATGATGGGTGTATTTACCGGTATCTTGTTTTTTGTTTGTAACCAAGTACTTGGCTCATTAAGCATCGTTTATCAGTTACCGCCAATACTTGGTGCTGTGATGCCGAGCTTGATCTTTGTCAGTACTGCTTGGTATTTCATTAATAAAAAAGTGGCTTAATTTTTTGCGCCACTTTTTTATTCTTTAATTTGATTAGAGTCGGCCTTTATTTGCTTCAAGCGATAAAACCACTACCTCAGTATTGGTTAATCTATCCTGCAAACTTAGCTTATTTTTACGATCGAATATAACGGTTAAGTTACCTAAGCCTAGTAGGGTGGGTAATAATCGCTTCAAGCCGGTGCTTTTACTAATTAGTGAACCATCCCTATTCTGTAGGCGTAAACGCCATGCTTTCATACCTAGTGTTTGACCACTTTTAGCCCAGAAAAAGATAAAAAAGAAACTCACCCAAGCGATATTCCAGCCATAAATTAAACTACTGTAAAGTATTGATGAACGCTGTAGATCAATGGCATGTTCAAAGCCAGCCATGTTAATTAAACCAAATTTAATAAGGATGTTGAATATTAAAAAGGCTACTGCACCAGCAACCATATAAACCGCAAAAGATAATAGAAAATCATAAACCCAAGAGCCGAAACGGCGACGAAATCCAGCGCGAGGAAAGTGTTCTGTTAAGGAGGTTGTCATGGCATCTCAAATGTTAAAAAAGTTAGGGACGGCCTAGTTTAACAAAACTATACTAACTGGGTATATACTAAGAGGATGATTTTGAAAAGTGCATGCTAATTAGAGTTATATCTATAAAGGCTGAGAGACAGAGTCGTTTAGTAGTCATGTTAGTATGCTGTAAAATGTTCACGTTAAATCATTACATCTCTGATTTTGAGGGAGTAAAATTTAAAAGGGGAGGGGAAGATTGAATAAGTTTTCAGCACATGGAAAAACTCATATTTGCATTGAAGGTAATATTATTATCATCGAATGTGTTGGCCCTTGGAATATCGAATATTTTAAGGAACTACACAGCGAGATTATTGAGGCGGTTCAAAAAGTAGATAGGGATAATTATGCAATTTTATTAATCCCACGTGGCGAAGCTATTTGTACCCATGAAACTATCGACTTTCATATAGACTTTATACGTCAAGGCAATAATAAAGCGGTGGCGGTAAACCTATCGCAAAGCGAAGTGCCTAATACTACCGAAAGTATTTGCCGAACAGCTTATCAAGGAGCGGGTTTAACCTTTAAATTTTTTGATTGTAATGAACAAGCCAAAACATGGCTTATGACAAAACTGAATTAAAAATTTTGTTTGATTTCCCGTTACATTAAATGATTAATTGTCACATGCATCGTTGAGGCTTAATTCTACTTTTCAGAGCAAGCATAAAAAAACGCTAATTATCTCCCTCAACTCTAGGTATCAAAATTTAGCGTTTTTTTGTCTACTTTTTGGTTGCGTGCTAACTCAAAGTGCGAATCTGCTATGTTATTTGCTCTCTGCCTTTATTTTATAAAAGCTACAATACAAAGCAGGCACAACGGCTAAAGTTAATATTGTGCCTATACCAAGGCCAAATGCGATAACATTAGCCATGCCATAAAATAGCGGGTCTTTACCAATGATTAGCGGTAATAGTCCCATTACCGTCGTTATTGTCGTCATGGCTATTGGTCTTAAGCGTGTTAAGCAGGCATCTAAAACTGCTTGATAGTCTGTTTTTCCAGTCTTCTTTTCGATGTCAATACGATCAATTAATACAATCGCATTGTTGATAATAATGCCCGCCAGACTATATAACCCTAGGCTCACCATAAAGCCGAATGGCGCCATCATGATCAACAACCCTGATACTGCACCAATAAAGGATAGGGGAATAGTTAGTGTGATCACTGCTGCTTTTCTAAAGGAGTTAAATTGGGCAACTAGCAGTATTAGAATTAAACCTAATACAATAGGCATACTGGCTGCTAAAGCCTTTTGTGCATCTGCTGATTCTTTAATTACACCATCATATTCAATATGATGGTTGGTCGGCAAGTCTTCAGCTAACGCTTGAATTTTTGCATCAATTACGGCCTTCAAGTCTTCCGCTGCCATATCAGTATTACGTGCTTGAATACTGATGGTTCTAAATAAATTTTCATGTTGAATCATAGAAAATTGATTATAAGGAGCAAGATTAGCTACCTGAAATAAAGGCACTGCTTTGCCAGTTTTTTCAGAATATATATTTAAAGTTCTTAACCTGTCTAAGTTTTGTCGCTCTGCTTCTTCAGCGCGTAATACCACAGGAATAATTTCATCACCTTCACGGTATTCAGTAATTTGGCTACCAGAGAAATAAGTCTCTAATGCTTGAGCAATTTCAGTAGAGGTTAAACCTGATCGTTTGGCTCTGTGTTGATCAATTTGCACATCAATCTTAACCGTCAAATTTTCCCAATCGCTACGGATATCTAATGTATTTGGCGTATCATGGAGAACAGCCATAATTTGCTGAGCTTTTCGATAAATTACACTCTTATCGGGACCTTTTACTTGAATTTTTATAGTGTTGGAGTCAGAGGTACCTAAAAACATTTTAGCTACGCGTGCTGACACATTGGGGAAGTCATGCTCAATTTCTTCATCTAATTTGAGTATCTTGGCTGAAATGTCAGTATCGTCAAAAACATTTAATACAATAAAACCTTTGTTTTCAGCTGGATCTTCAGGATTAAGAGATAATACAAAGCGTGGGCCACTAAAGCCGACATAACCTGAATAATTTTTAATAAAACTAAAGCGTTCTTTGTTATCTAACCAAGTGAAAATCTCCTGCATCTGCCGATTCGTTTCTTTAGATGAAGTGCCATTAGGCAAGTCAATATTAATCACAATTTGCGTGCGGTCTGAGTCAGGAAAGAACTGCTGAGGCACGAACTTCATCGCAAAAATAGCCGCGATAAATAAAGCGAACATAGCGGACATGAAAAGTGCTTTGTTTCTTAACAACCAGTGTAAAAAGCTTTGGTAATAAAGGTAAAACTTATCAACATTTTTATCTTCTAAGCCTTGCTTATCGTTCTTTAGACTTTGACTATCTTGAGCAGAAGTTTTTTCAGCCTTGGCTTTTTTTGAATTTGTCGGTAACTTAATAAAAAAGTAACATAACAGTGGCGTTACACATAAGGCTAATATCCAACTGGTTAATAAGGTGATTAAAATAACTAAAGATATTGAACGGGTATATTCACCTGCAACATGCTCAGCAAGCATCAAAGGTAAAAAGAATAAAATAGTGGTGATTGATGAGCTTAGTAAAGGAATAGCTAATTCGCTGCTGCCTTGCAACATTGCATCATAACGGGCAATCCCTTCTTCTAAACGTCGTTTAAAGTCTTCAGCAATAACAATACCATTATCGACTAATAAGCCCAGTGAAATGATCAGCGTGGCTAAACTCATTCGTTCAAGTTTCATATCTGAAAATTGCATAATACTTAGCGTTGTTAACATAACAAAGGGCACAATTGCGCCAACAATTAGGCCTGTTCTCAAACCTAAAAATAGCACCACGACCACAAGGACAATAGCTAAAGTTTGTAAAACATTTACCGAAACACCGCGAATGGTTTTTTCAACCTGTTCAGCCTGATAGGTGGCAACATCAATGTTATAACCAATTGGTAAGCTTGATTTTATTTCAGCTAATTTTTTTTCAATGCGCGGGGCGTATTCCAATATGTTGTATTGAGGTAGCATCGAGGTAGCAAAAAATATAGCGGGTTTACCATTAAAGTAGGCAAGCTTCTTTGGCGGATCAATATAATCACGACGTAGTGTGACTATATCTTTTAAAGCAATAAAGTCTTCACTGTTAGGAATATTAATATAGGTATTACCAATATCCTCAATATTAGAGAAGTTGCCTGAGGGTTCAACGATAAAACTTAACGGCCCAGTATCAACCTGGCCACCAGAACGAACAATGTTTTGGTCTTGTAACTCATGCACTAGCGCTTGCGGAGAAATACCTAGTTGCGCTAATTTAGCATTAGATGCTTCTAAAAATACCCGTTCAGCTCTTTGACCTAATATTTCAATTTTTTTTGTGCCTTCAACCACATATAAACTATCTCGAATATGCTGAGCTATATCGTACATTTCTCCCATACTAAAACCGTCAGCAGTGAGGGCTAAAGTAATAACTGACACATCGCCAAATTCATCATTTACATAAGGAGTATGCGTACCTGAAGGCATTTTACTGTGCGCAGCAGCTACTTTATTGCGTAGGTTTTGCCAAATATCATCGAGATTAAAATACCGATCATAAATTTTGACATGAATGATAGACAAACCAGTGGATGAGGTTGATTTTATCTCTTTTACTTCGGCTATTTTTCGTATTTCTTCTTCTAATTTACGTGTGATCAACTGTTCTATGCGATCTGGGGACATACCCGGAAAAGAGGTGCTAACAATCGCCTCTCTAATGGTAATCGTTGGGTCTTCTTGTGCCGGTAAAGTAAAATAGGCAAAGACACCGTTTAGTAGTAATACCGCTAATATAAGAAAAACGCTTTTGCGGTAGTTAAACGCTATTTGAGTTAAATTCATTAAATTATTCCTGACTCTTAATAACTAGTTAAAGCGTTGGGTTTTATAATCGATTAAGGTAACTTTCTGACCATCACGAAGAAAAGCAATGCCAGCGGTTGCAATGATGTCACCTTGTTTCAAGCCCGATGAAATATAGACTTCATTGTCGAGAATATTTTCTGTTTGTACTTCGGTGCGACGCACTACTTGCTCAGCTTTATCAAAAACAAAAGCATAAACTTTTTGCTCCAAACCAGCACTTAATGCCGTAATAGGAATGCGTATGGCAGGGCCTTTATGACCAGTTCTACCTACGCCCTCAAAAACAAATTCAACTTCTGCCGTCATGCCTGCACGTAATAGAAGGTTTTCACTTTGCAAAACAACAGTTACAGGAAAGGCGTTAGCGGATTCTGCACGGGTACCAATTTCAGTTACTCGTCCAAGCATATTGATTTCAGGTAGGACCGGGAATTTTATTGTTAATATTGCATTGCGTGTTAATTGTTGAATTAAGGTTTCAGGCACCATAACTTGTACCTCTAAACCATGTTTACCTTCAATTTCAAAAGCAAGTTGACCGGCTGAAATCTGTTGAGAAGGCTCGAAAGTACGCTTGGTAATTATGCCATCGTATGGCGCAAGTAAAGTACTATCTTGTAAGTCTTTAGTGGCGATATCTACTTGAGCTTTTGCAACATCTACCGCACTCTTGCTCGCATCATAAGTTGCTTTTGCATTATCAAAACCAGACTGCGATACCACACCTTGTTTAATTAACTTGGTATAACGATTATAACTATTTTGCGCATCAGCTAAACTTGCTCTAGCTTGTTGGTATTTTGCTTGGGCCGATTGCTGCGCTAAATTAAAGCTGCGCTGGTTAAGGTGTGCTAATTCTTGGCCCTTTTTTACTTCATCACCAAGGTTAACTTTAATGCTCTCAAGTTTACCACTTACCTCAAAGCTCAGTTTTGCTGCTTCTACTGGTGCTACAATGCCGGATAAAGTACGTATTTGCTCGAGTGTGGATAAACTTACTTCTTTCCACATGATTGGGCGAATGGGCTTGTTTATTGATTGGCTTTTTTCATTACAGCCGAGCAATAATAGAGCAATAACAGTGATAAATATAATGCGCATAGTGGTTCCAATTAACATGTTTCTGGCTGACCAAAAACGATTGTTTTAGGTAAGTTGATATAATTTAGTAAAGTTCAAATCTTTGCAAAAGTACAAATGGTACTGCATAGTACCGAATAGTTTGGTACTATGCAGTACCAAAGTCAACAATTGATTTACAAAAGTGTTATTAATTGTACGGCTGGCTTAGTAATTTAATTGAATAAACAAGGTATCGAGTAACATACACCTATGAAAGAAGCTGATGAAATTAAACAAGAAAACTTTAGTGAAAGAGGGCTGTTAATTTTAAATGCCGCTCAGCAGCTTTTTTTTCAATACGGTTTTGATGAAACATCCCTTGAGATGATTATCAATGAAGCAGGTGGCTCTAGGCGCTCTATTTATAATGAATTTGGCAATAAGCAAGGTTTGTTGATGGCGGTTATTCAAAGGCAAGTAAGCTTGCAAGCGCAGACCTTAAGCTCAATCAATAGAGAGCTGTCTCCCGAAGATGCCCTTAATGATGTGTGTTTTAGGTTTGTTCAAGGTATGTTATCGCTCACTATAAGGTCTTTATTCAGGTTAGTGGTTCAACAAACGGTTAAGTTACCTGAGTTAGGTGAAATCATTTACCAAAAAGGACCTATGTCGGGTGTTTTGCCTTTAGTAAGTTATTTGAACTATCTGGTAGAGCGGAATATTTTACAAATTGAAGACTGTCATTTTGCTGCGCAAATGCTATTGGAAATGGCTAAGGGTCCGTTACATACCCGAACTTTATTAATGCCACATAAAGAGGTTTCAGATGATGAAATAAAGCAGCAAGTACAAAAAGCTGTTGAGATATTTCTTAAAGCACATCAAGCATAAACTCAGCCTCCTATGAATAACTTACAATAAGCACAAATAAACAGCACTTGGCGCTATTGGCAATAAAAATAAGTTGCTAACTTAAATGATTTTCGTATAATGCCATCCTCTTCAGCTAATTGCTGAAGTCACTGTGTCGCCGGAGTGGTGGAATTGGTAGACACGACGGATTCAAAATCCGTTGCCTTCGGGCGTGACGGTTCAAGTCCGTCTTCCGGTACCAATTTAATTAAGTCATCTAGAGTTAGTAACAACTAACGAAGGGTGGCTTTTTTAGTTTTATACCCTTTTATACCTACCTAAATAATTACACTTCAATTCATATAGTTTTTAACTTGAACTAGCTTCTGATTATAATTTCCAAATCTGCTATTGTGATTACAAATAACTTGTAAACTTATTTCCTACTTAATTTATTGAATTTAGGTAATTAATACCAATATATATTTTATTGCTATATAAAAGATAAAGGAGTCAGTATGGAGTTTTTTAGTGGGGTTATTCTTTCAGGGGTTTGCTACGACATATTAAAGCACCAATCATCTATTACAATTTCTGTCTTCAAAAAAAAATTATCTAAATGGCTAATGGATGATGAAACTGTTCAAAAGTTGTTTGAAGAAACTAATAAACTTCCCCTTAGTGATGAATTAAGTGAGAAGGCTATAGAGAAGTTAATCTCAAATTCTGATTCATTGTCTGAGATAGTTAAGTTGATTGGAGGTAGACAACCTCAAATTAATCAGGTCCATTCTGGCAGTGGTGACAACGTTGCTGGACACAAAATTATATATAAATAGCCTGTGGTAAATTATGGAAGATGCTCCAAGTACAATAAATCAAGACCACTCAGGATCTGGAGATAATGTTAATCAAAAGGTTGTTTATCAACTTGATGATTTAACTCCTGAAAAACTTACTCTTGTAGTTGAAAATATCTGTTATCAAATTAGAGTAAGGGAGTTTGACCGTTCATCACAGCAAATTAAAGCACTTACAAAACTAACAAATAAAAATGATAAAACTGATTTATTGGTAGAGGCTCTGGTTTCATATAATGAACTTATTCAACGCAATGAGACCTGTGATACTTATCAATCGTTTGAAATAGCATATCAAGCCAATATATCTCCAATTTGCAACGATCTGTGCCTATCAGCAATTATGAGGCTAGATGTAAGAAACGATCAAAGTGCAGTTGCACTTCATCGGTATGAAGAGCCCTCAAACAAAAAGGAACTTTGCAATGAAGTATTTTATGAACTATTGGCGGCAGGTGACGAACTTAAGCTAACGTTTGAAAAAAATAATTTCACTCTTACAGAGCCTGAATTGTGCGGTTTACTTAGAGGAGCCTTAAGGCTTAGTTTGGGTGAGCTGGCATGTCAAATATCAAATATACTATTAAAAAAATACTCTTCCCATAATAGTAGTGTCTTAGACTGTTTTGCAAAGGCTTCCATGGTTGAGCAACTCAGAGGTACAGCTCATTATTGGTCTCTCCCATATAAGATTAAGGCTGATATAGATAACCTAACTACTGAATTGATCACATTAATAGAGGGTTCCAAAGGCCAAGATCTCAGGCTATTTCATATAGCTGCACCAACCTTAGTGTATACGTTAGGTGATTCCAAAAAATTGAGTCAAGTATGCTACAAATATATAGATGAGCTGGAAAAGCTTTACCCTGATGTCGCAGAAAAAATTAGGGGAATAGAGGAAGGTACAGGTGATTTTTTATATAAAAAAATATCTGCTGCAAAGGAGGATAGGTTTGCAGAAAAAAAAATGGTTCAAGAGGTCTTAGCGGATGGAGAACTGAATGCGGAGCAAGTTGCCGTTTTAGGAGAGCTCACTAGTAAAAAACCGATAAAAAAATGGATGGAAAGTGGGGGAGAAGTGTCAGGAAGTGACGAGCTAGAAATCGACTTTCTGAAATTGGAATTACAAGCCATCGCCTGTGATGAAAATCCTATAGAAATGGAGCAACTTCGCAAATCATTGATTGAATTTAATGGCAAGTACTCTGAGGGGTTTGTATCAATAAACCCTCCAAGATTAATGAATTTATCTGATATTTTTTATGATTTAGAAATGTACCACTGTTGTGAATTAATCTTGAAACCAATTGCAGGCCAAAAAGGTACATGGTTATCTCCACTAGTTCGAGGGTATATTTTAGCCCTTTTGGAAGGTCATCAACATATGGCACTTCAAAGTTACCTTGAGAGTTTTCCTGAAGAATGCATGGGGTCTTTTTATTGGCAAATTATTACAAAAGTCTATGCTAATTTAGGGGAGTATTCTCAAGCTGTAGAAGCCATTGAAAAGGCTATTAGTTATGATCAAAACTCTATATTGAAGTGGTATAACTATATTTTTCTACTTATCAAAATGAATGCTGATGAAAGCGCTATTTCTAGTGTCCTAAATCGAATACCTATAGCATTGTTTGATAGGGTTTCTGAATATCAATACGGTATAGTTTGTGAGTTAGCTAATCACAAGCTCTGGGAAAAAGCCGAAAATATATTATTGGGATGGTTTTTACATGACCCTGACTCGTGTTGTATATGGATTACAAACTTTGTGCTTGGTGCCTGTAATGGAAAAAATATTCCACAATCGGAAAATGAATTAGGGGTTAAGGGGGGAGTAGTATATGAGGTTGATGGCAAATTAAATCATAAGCTGATAGTAGAAGACGCTCCCAAAACTCATAGTTGTATCATTGATAGTGATTCTCAATTAGGTAACATTTTATTTGATTCGCCCGTCGGAAGCGAAATTCAGATGGGAATGCAAGAAATTAAGGTTATAGAGAAGTTACCTCCATTAATATCTGCATTTAGGTTAAGTCTTCGTATTAGAGAGGATGTTAACGATGGCAGTGATTGTTTTCACTCATTCACATTGCCTGATGATCCAAAAGAGATGGTCACAAGCTTAGAAAAGAAATTGAGTTCTGGAGCCTCCGGTAAAGACAAAATAGCATCAGAAGTGAACCTCCCTCTTTATTTTAAGGGGTATCGCTTGAATTCGCTAGACCCAGTCGAAATAGCTTTGCAACTTCTAACAACATCTCATGCAACAAAACAGCCTTTGCCTTCAAGTGGTGAAAATTATGAGGAGAAGGTAATAATTGATGCATACTCAGCTATATACCTCTCATTAACCGGCTTATATAAATCAATAGAGGAGCAAGGGGTTAATATAGTACTTACGGATAGCACTAGAAACGCTTTGGAGTCATGGATAGATAAATGTAATTCTGAGGGGTACATGACTTTAGGAGCACACCCAGAAGGTGGGATTTGGCGAACTACAGCAGAAGAAATGAATGAGCAAACAAAAGATATTCAGCAAGGTATCCAATATTTGTTGAGTGTGGGGAAGGACGAAAAACTAAACTTGGTTGATTTACCGCCTATTCTTTTAAAAATACAAGCTATGGTAGATGACTCCGTATTTTCAAGTTTAAAATTGTCCATTGCTAATGATATTTCTTGGTTATGCATAGACGCACATTTTGCTTCGATATTGCATGGGCTTATCACTAAGCCATTAAGTTCAAGCTCTTTAGTAATGAAGCTGGATGAAAATAGAGAGATTAAAGATAAGATATTGCCATTTATATATCATATCAATTGTGGGTTACCTTATCATATAACTTATCAAGATTTACTGCTCTTATCTCAATCGGATGAGGAATACGCACATTGGGTACTTGCAGAAATACTGCTAATGTACCCAAGTATGTTTTCCAAACTAGATCAAGCAATACCAATGCTGAACCAATACCTCTTACATGCGCTCAGAAAAGCATGTGCTGATGGTGAGTTATTAAAAGGATTTCGTATATCTAACCTTAGAAATAACGGTGATGCGGAACGAGTTTTTAATGCAAGTTGTAGGATAGTTATTCAATGTGAAGATAAATTGGAAGCAGAGCAGAAGCTTGCAAAGTTTTTATCTAAATTATTCCTGCTTTATTACGAATCTAAGAGCATATTAAAATTAATTAGTGTTATGGCAAGTCATTTTGCAAATGGTCACTTTTTGTCAATTGAGGCGCTAAATAACTATATAAAAATAGAAAGTGTAAAGTTAATTGAAGAAACTGAAGCTAAGTAAAGTTAAACCAGATCCAATTTCTCAAAGAGTTAAACTTTCATCTTCATTTAGGTTAATATTCTTTCTAGCAGTATTATTTGCTTGTGGTTTATAAGACCGATGATGCGCTATTTTTTCATAATGACTTAATGGTGAATGACTATATTGGCTATTTGATCCATATTTATCTTTCATAACTTCAACAAATTCTTGTAGATCGATAAGAAAGTCGTCCCACTTATGTTCGTTTTTACGAGAAAATAAGTGGTGGAGGACTAATGTTATTAGTTCCATTATTTGAGTTATTATTTGTGCTAGAAATCCTTCCCCTAGCTTAAGTCCTGATAAAGTGGCAATGACAGCGTGTGCCCCCATTTTGTTATCTTTTTCACCGAAAGTCATAAGTGATACTC
>Ga0114909_1000490_pt1 | contig 28986 bp, 16 predicted proteins | sample MalvireepMed_906_FD_87290 | JGI IMG/M metagenome (GOLD analysis project Ga0114909, IMG submission 87290) | Marine viral communities from the Global Malaspina Expedition - Malaspina viral metaG DeepMed_906 | ecosystem: Environmental > Aquatic > Marine > Oceanic | place: Mediterranean Sea...
ATTGATGCGGTAGTTATTGATAAAAAGTTTAGATATGATATTTATGGTTTTCATTTATCAACAATAAAGCACCCTGAAATCATTGAAGAGTTTAATGAGTTTTTAAGCAACAATAAGTTGCTTCTTGAGCAACTAAACCAAAAATACGATATCGTTGATTATCGACCTTACTTAAAGTGACCTAAGTGACCTAAATTAGTTCAGCTATAGGTTTCAATTTAGTTTCCCTCTCCCTTTAATCAGACTAATTGATGCAGATAAATGCAATTTAATATCCTAGCACTACATTGAAAATTCAGTGCTAGGAATTATTAAACAATATTAAATATTCCAGCTAAATCTTTAGCTCAGCAATTTTAAGCAAGTAGAGCTCTGATCTGCCTATTGGCAAAATAAAGCTTATCAATATGCACCCTGCCAGCGGCTTTTAAATCGTCAATGACTCTTGTAACTCTGTTCAAATCTGAACCTTTGCTAGCAGCCCAGAGGCTAATTGCCGTATCAGGACATGCTTGTGGGTTACGATTAATAATGGCAACAACAAGTTTTTCACGAAATTCAAGCAAATCGAGTAAAAGACTAAAACGCGCCAGTCTTGACCAGTGGTCTTTGGTTTCCACCTTTTCAGTTTGCTCTATTAACCACGCAAGTCCCAGCAGCTTGCTTACCTGACAATAACAAGGCAGTACTTTATCTACGGATAAGTTTAGCTCATATGCCGTTTTCACTATGTCACAAAAGACCACACTTGATACTTTCAACTGATGAATCTTATCAACTATATTCAACTCTTCGACTTCACTACCTAATTGGTAAAGTGATTCATCTACTGGTGAAAACGGTAAAGTGATTTCATCATCATTAAGCAATTGCAGCGTCTTTATCCCAGGGGCATATCTTTGCACGATCACTTCTATACTGTCGTCTGAGTTACAATGATTGATAAACCAAATAGCCATTAAACGATAAAAGCGCTGCACTTCAATCATCATTTTTATTTGATTCTGAGCTGTAACCAGCTCTTGCAATGATTCTATTTCATGCCAAATATCATCTAAGCAGAATACTTCTTTAGCAATAATAAAAGCTTTAACAATTTCAGCAATCGTTGCGCCTGTTTGTTCGCGCACAGCATGAATGCCACCACGGTTAAATATCTCATTGGCTACACTGGTAGCAATAATTTGTTTCGCTAACGGATGGTCAACAATGGCTTGTTTATGTGATTTTGCTAATACTTGAGGAAACGCAGCTAATAGATATTTTTCGAAATAACTATCCTTAATCAACTGCTGCTCTTGCAACAGAGCATTATTAACATCCATTTTCGAATAAGCCATTAATACTGCTAATTCAGGTCGAGTTAAACCTTGTTGAGCGTTGCTTCTTGTCTGTAGTTCTTCGTCATCAGGTAAATATTCTAACTGACGATTCAAGTCAGCATTATTAACTAAGTACTGAGTTAAGCGAGTAAAGCTATCAAAATGAAATTGACTATTGGCCTCATCAATACTTAAGGCTTGTGCTTGATAATAATTGTTACGCAATACCATAGCGCCGACATCATCAGTCATCGCCTCCAACAAGACATCTCGCTGTGCTTTAGTCATTGTTGCTTTATCAACTAAACCATTAAGTAAAATTTTAATATTCACTTCATTATCAGAGCAATTTACGCCCGCAGAGTTATCTACTGCATCCGTATTAATTTTACCGCCAGCTTTTGAAAACTCTATTCTTGCTAGTTGACTGCAGCCTAAATTCCCCCCTTCACCAATAACTTTACATCTGAGTTCTTTGCCATTAACTCGTAATGCATCATTACTCTTATCGCCTATATCCGTATTAATTTCACTGCTGGCTTTTACATAGGTACCAATACCGCCAAACCAAAGTAAATCGGCATGGGATTTCAAAATACTGCGGATCAATTCATTAGGTGAAATATTAACTATTTTTTCATCAATATTAAGTAGTTGTTTTAATTCAGCTGATAATTCAATGTGCTTTACTGAGCGGCTAAAAACACCACCACCTGCAGAAATAAGCTCTTTGTTATAGTCCTGCCATGAAGAACGGTCTAGATGATACAACCTGCTGCGTTCGTTATAACTTAACGCCGTATCTGGGTTAGGGTCGATAAAGATATCACGGTGATCAAAAGCGGCCACGAGCTTAATTGTTTTGGAAGACAGCATGCCATTACCAAAGACATCTCCTGACATATCACCAATACCAATAGCACTAATTTCATCGGTTTGTACATCTACACCCATTTCTCTAAAATGTCGCTGTACTGATACCCAAGCACCTTTCGCCGTTATGCCCATTTTTTTGTGATCGTAACCAACACTGCCACCCGAAGCGAATGCATCACCTAACCAAAAGCCATAATCATCGGCTAACCCATTAGCAATATCAGAAAAGGTTGCCGTGCCCTTATCTGCTGCAACAACTAAGTAACTGTCATCACCGTCAAAACAAACGATGTCTTTTGGTTTAACGATACCTTCGGCGGTATTGTTATCTGTTAGGTCTAATAAAGCTGAAATAAAAACTTTATAACAAGCGATAGCTTCTGACGTAACCGCCTCTCTAGAGCTGTTTAATGGTAATTGTTTAGGTACAAAGCCGCCCTTTGCACCTTGCGGAACAATCACTACATTTTTAACTTGTTGGGCTTTCACCAAGCCTAATATTTCAGTTCGAAAATCTTCTCGTCTATCAGACCAACGCAGCCCACCACGAGAAACCAAGCCAAATCGTAAATGAACACCTTCAACGCGAGGTGAATAAACAAAGGTTTCCACGTAAGGTCTGGGTTGAGGGGCATCATCAATTTCACCACTGCGAATTTTAAACGAGCAATAGTTCTTTGGTTCACCGGTTGCTAAAGTTTGATAGAAGTTTGTTCTTACCGTTGCTGAAATAGCGGAAATAAAATTGCGAAGAATTCTGTCATGATCAATTTTCTTAACCGTAGCTAGAGCATTTAACAGTTCAGTTTTTATTAGATCAGTAGTTAAGGTACGCTCTTTAATATCCGCTGATGTCAAAGCAAAGCGTGACTCAAATAAGCGAATCAAGCCATGAACAATTTCAGGGTAATTGATAAGTGCCTGCTGAAAATACTCTTCTGAATATCCCAAGCCTAACTGGCGTAAGTACTTACCATACGCACGAATAATAACAATTTGCCTTATATTGATATTGGCGGACAATAACAATTTGTTATAACCATCATTTTCAATATTTCCCAACCAAACTTCTGTTAATGCTTGTTCAAGGTCAGCTTTAATAACGTCAATATCCAGCTTATTATTAGGGTACTCTAGCGTATAGCTGTACAGGTTGTTTGCCGACACGGTTTTATCTGCCGCAGAAACTTTAAAGCTGAACTCGTCTAAAGGCCTAAAATCAAAATTCTCTAAAACGGGAATAGAGTCACTCAAGGCAATACTTTGATCTAAGGTATAAATATTTAATACCAAGGTATTTTTTCGACCTTGAGAATCACGGTATATTTGAAATTGAAATGGTGTTTGTTCAGCTAACTTTTCTAAGTTAGTAATAGCACTGATCGCTTGCTTAGCCGTGAATTGCTCACGGTAACTCTTAGAAAATCCATTTTCATACTTTTTCATCAGCTGACTAGCTGGTTCGCTTTCCCATAGTTGTGACATTAATATGTGTAAACTCTCAGTCCAACTTTGAGTTTTTATCTCTATGTTTGCAATAAGGCTTGCCACATCGACGTCATCAGTTAGGTGCTCAGCTTTCTCAATAATAAAATGCCATTGCGCGAGATAATTATCATTAAGCATAGAACGTCGAGATAAAATTTCTCCTTGAAAAGCTAGTGATAATTCTTTTTCAATTTCATCACGCAAGTCAGTACTAAAAGCATCTTTTGAAACAAATACCAGCACTGAGGCTTGATTATTGTAATCACTCTCCCTAATAAATGTGCCTGGCTTGCTCTTAACATTAAGACTGTGAATGCCTTTAGTCAGTGCTAACAACTGCTCTATAGTGCTTTCATATAGCTCTCTTTTAGGTAAAGAAGCAAGGATATGAACAAAATTACGATAATCATGGCTTTCCGGCTTTACTGCAAGATGTTGTAAAACTTCGGCAAGTTTATAATTTAAAAAAGGGATCTTTTTAGGGTTTAAATTGTTGGCGACTTGCGTAAACAAACCAATGAATTGGTGCACAGCAATCACTTTAGAATCAGCTGAAAACTCTTTGACATTAACTAGGTCCAAATAATCACTACGATGAATAACGGATTTTATCCCTGACTTACTTACCATCAACGAGGAATCAGAATCAATAAAAGCAGAAAACTCAGTATTACTCAGCTTTAATGCGGCATTATTTAACGAGGAAATATTTAACGAGGAAATATTGGCTTTGTTGCGAAACAGTCCGTAATTATCTTGCGCTAATGGCACATCAGTTTGTTCATTGACCATAAAAGCGCTATAGCCTAGAAAAACAAAATTATCCTGACCAAGCCAAGACAAGAATGACTTGGTCTCATCAATGTTCGTTAACGGGTTGTGCTCATAGTTAATTTGCTTACTCTTAGCTGTCATCAAAGGCCAATCACTGGTCACTTCGGTAATTTGCGCGAGCAAACATTGTATTTTTTCTACTAAGGTACCAATAGCAATTGGGTCAAGCTGCTTAGCTAGTTCAATATATAAGACGGACTCGTCATCTGTTTGGCTTGATACGACTTCGCTATCAAGGTTATTGATTTCTGCTCGGTTGAGCACAGGGTGTAAAAATAAATTAATTTTATAGCCTTGTGCAATTAATAGCTCTGATATCGAGTCAACCAGAAACGCCTTATCATCGGTAATAATATGCAATACGGATACTTCGGCTAAAACACTTTGCTGTGAGCGGTTTTCTATAACCACTTTATTTTCATGCACTGAGCGACGTGAAAATGATTGCCATGAGGACAAGGCCATTTGGTAACGCTGTACAATAGATAATATTTGCATATCATCACTATGAAGGTTGTGAAATAACTGCGAAGAAAAATGCTCAAAAGCACTTAAGTCTTCTTCAGAATAGTTTTCATTTATATAACAGCTTAACGCTAACTTAGGAGCAATATTCACAATAATTTACCTTCATCTATTTTAATAAGCTCCTCTGCAAATAGCTTTATGACTAAAGGAGCATAGCTATAAACAAAAGCGTAGCTAGCACGGGGAAAACAGGCAAATTCAATTAATTGACAAGGGTATAACCCAATGTTGTAGCTAATTATCAAACTTTTATTCATCGCTAAAACAATCGCTTTCAAGTTGCTCAGCCAATAAAACATCAACACATAACCCAAAGTTATCACTGCCCTAACATTAACTATTATCTCTTTTTAAGCCGCTCCATTATCGTAAGGTTACCGAATAGGCTTACTGACTTTGTCATCAACAAGATGAGTTCAGTCATCAAAAAATAAGATATCAACATGAGCAGAAAACAAAATATTATTGCCAGTGCGATCGAAGCAAAAATTATTGATCAAAACCTCACCGCCATTGGTGTTATGGACTTGGACGCATTGAAAAAAACAGTTAATGATGCCTATGAAGCTTTCCCTGAAAATTTCTTCCATACTTTTGCGGTAAAAGCGAATGCGCTAGTCAAAGTATTAGAGCCACTTCGTCAGTATGGCATGGGGGCAGAAGTTGCTAGTCCAGGGGAGTTAATGATTGCTCGTGCTGCTGGTTATGATGCTGAAAGCATTATTTTTGATTCACCAGCAAAAACCCAACAAGATTTACGAACTTGTATCGAGAACGGAATTTCTCTCAATATTGATAACTTACAAGAACTTGCGCGTATCGATAGATTGATGCGCGACTTTCCAGACACCAAATCAATTATTGGTTTTCGTGTAAATCCGCAAATTGGTGCGGGAAAAATAGGTTCGACAAGTACCGCAACAGCGACATCAAAATTTGGTTATGCATTATCTGATGGTGACAATCGCCAGAGACTTATCGAAATTTATCGTGCTCGTCCTTGGTTAAAAAGCATTCACACCCATACGGGCTCTCAAGGATGTGAATTAACATTAATGGCTAATGGCATTAAAGTAATTACTGAGCTTGCCGAACAAATCAATGAGTCTATCGGTAACCAGCAAGTTACTCGATTAGATATTGGCGGTGGCTTACCGGTGAATTTTAGCTCTGATGAAATAAAACCAAGTTTCAAAGATTATGCCGAGCTATTAAAAGCTGAAGTGCCGCTATTATTTACCAATAAATATCAAGTAAAAACCGAGTTTGGCCGTGCCATTGTGGCTAAAAATGGCGTCATTATTACTCGAGTTGAATACACCAAAAGTTCTGGGGGGCGTCATATAGCCACTACCCATGCCGGTGCGCAGATCCTTACCCGCACCGCTTTTTTACCTAAATCATGGCCTATTCGTGTTACTGGCTATACTGCTCGCGGTATCGAGAAGACAGTGCATAATTCAGAAATGGTAACTACGGATGTTGCCGGACCATGTTGCTTTGCAGGTGATCTTATTTGTGCCAATCAGTCATTACCAAAACTTGAGGTTGACAACTACGTTATGGTACATGATACAGGCGGATATTATTTCAGTAACCACTTTGATTACAATAGCTTACCAAGAGTTGCTGTGTATAGTATTAGTGGGGAAGATGAAGACCTAACCATTGAATGTATTAGAGCAGCTGAGTCGCTGGAAGATGTATTAAACAAGATGTAGTGACACTTAAAGCACCTACCGCTGCGTGTAAAAACATACGATAAATTAACTCTCCACTAAATCTCAAACAGGACAAGCTTGCTCTGAAAAGCTGTAGAGCATAGGTAGCCTGTTTGAGTGACTAATAATAAAGTGAGCTTAACCATGGAAATAAATGTCAGCATTTTAGAAACACTGCTAGTTGCATTGATTATTCTTTTTTCGGGATACTTTTGTAATAGCAAGATAGCTTTTTTACGTAATAATAATATTCCCGAACCTGTTGTTGGTGGCATTATTTTTTCAATACTTGCCGCTATTGCCCATAGTTTTTTTGATGTGCACTTTCAATTTGATATGAGCTTTAAAAATCCGTTAATGACGGTGTTTTTTACCACGGTAGGTCTAGGTGCCAGTTATTCTTTATTACTTAAAGGTGGCCCTAAAGTTGTACTATTTCTCGGCGTCGCGACGGTTTATTTATTAGCACAAAATGCCATTGGTATTTCTTTGGCAATAGGTACTGGCATGAATCCACTTATGGGGTTGATTGGTGGTTCGGTAACCTTATCTGGTGGTCATGGCAATGGGGCGACTTACGCTGATTTATTTATTAGTGAATATAACCTGTCTTCAGGAGTATTTGAACTTGCCATGGCTGCTGCGACAATGGGGTTGGTCTTAGGTGGTTTAGTCGGAGGTCCTGTCAGTAAAAGGCTGATTAAACGTTATAACCTTAAAGCTGATGAATATCACGAAGATCTTGATGATACCATCACATTTAATCCTGATGATCATGATTTAGTCACCCCGAAGAAAATGATGGAAACCTTGTTTGTTATTTTATCTTGTATGGTTATTGGTCATGTTGTTTACATTAACTTGAAAGCAGCCGATATCGTATTACCCGCCTTTTTAATGCCGCTTTTATTTGGTGTTTTAGCCACTAACTTATGTGAGCTTTCAAAACGCTACACTATCAGTAGAGCTTGCATTGATTTATGGGGAACCATGGCACTATCAATTTTCTTGGCTTTGGCATTAATGTCTCTAAAAGTGTGGGAATTGGCAAATTTAGCCGGCCCTATGGTTGTTATTATATTAGTTCAAACCGTTATGCTAATGATGTTTGCTTACTTTATAACCTTTAGAGTGATGGGAAAAAACTATAATGCGGCCATTATTGCTGGTGGTCATTGTGGTTTTGGTTTAGGCGCAACACCAACCGCAGTTGCCAATATGGAGTCACTGGTTGCCCGTCATGGTCCTTCACCTCAAGCTTTTTTGGTTGTGCCATTAGTGGGTGCATTTTTTATTGATATCACCAATGCATTAGTTATCCAGCTTTATTTAAGTTTACCCTTTGTAACTAACTAACCGCCGAGTCCTAGCCTATTTTAGCTAAGCACTGACCATTAAGGAAAACAATGCTCAGTGCTTTGTAAAGATAAGCTATGTTCATCATTTCAGAGAAAAACTTTCAACAAATAGCATTTCTTACTTTATCTAAGTAAATCTATCATATAACCTTAGGTTATAAGTCTAGGTAGGCATTAAGAAACATTGTTGCTAACTTTAGACTATTTGCTGATGGTAAGAGGTAGTAATGATGACAAATAAAAATAACAAAACAACGTTAATAAGGGCCCTGTAAATGACTAACCATAATAACGGCTTTGCTTTAGTCATTATTATCTTAGGATTATTTGCTGCAATCTATGTTAATAACGCTGTTGAAAAAACATGGTTAGAGCAATCTTATACTTTTGATATTTACCAAACTGATAACGGTGCACCTGCCTACAAATATAAAAGCAATGAAGTGCTCATTACAGATATCACTCCTTATCATTTATCACCGCTTAAACAAGAAAATTTAAATCAACATAAGCAACAACCGTTACTAAAACAGCAATGGGTTAGCGATGAAAATCAGCAATTAAAATTGCTTAAACCTGCTTTTCACTTCGGTTTTTGGTCATTACTGCCTGCTTTTATTACTATTGCTTTATGTTTAATTACCCGAGAACCGTTAACGTCACTGTTTGGTGGCATTGTTATTGGCTCGATAATGTTAGGTCAATACGATTTAACCGATGTCGTTATTATTCCAAACCTTGCCAAAGAAGGTACTGCGAGCTTATTACTGCTTTATTTGTGGCTGTTAGGGGGATTATTAGGTATTTGGTCTAAAACGGGTGCTGCTCAGGCCTTTGCTAACTATATGACGGTTAATTTTGTTAAAGGACAGCGCTCAGCTAAATTAATATCATGGCTACTCGGTATCATGTTCTTTCAAGGTGGCACCATGAGCACAGTATTAGTGGGTACAACCGTTAGACCATTAGCTGATAAAGCTAAAGTGAGCCATGAAGAAATGAGCTATATAGTAGACTCTACTGCCTCACCTATAGCATCAGTTATCGCTTTTAATGCTTGGCCTGCTTATGTTCAAGCTTTGATATTTGTACCCGGAGTCTCTTTTTTAGCAACAGAAGCAGACCGAATTAGGTTCTTTTTCAGTAGTATCCCCTTTAGTTTTTATGGCATTTTTGCCGTGATAGGGACTTTATTATTAAGTTTAAATATTACCACGTTTTCTGGCCGAAGAATTCGCAGTGCGCATCAACGAGCATTAACGACTGGAGAGTTAGATGCTAAAAGCGCTAAACCTTTAAGTGCCAAAGAGCTGCAGTCCTGTGATGTACCACCCGATTACAAACCTCATGTAGTAGAGTTTATCTTGCCCTTGGTAAGCCTTATCCTGATAGCGATAACCACATTTATTATGCTTGGTACTCCCAAGATCAACTGGGCATTTGGCGCAGCTTTGTTACTCTCTGCCTTCATTGCCTTAGCAAAAGGCATGTCCTTGTCTGATTTAGTAGACGGTTTTTCTAATGGCCTAAAAGGCGTAGTAGTTGCCTCTGTTATTTTGATGTTAGCCGTTATCATTGGCAGTATTAGCAAAGAAATAGGCGGCGGCTTATACCTAGTCTCACAACTTGGCGAACAATTACCATTTTGGCTATTACCGGTAATTTTGCAGTTAATCACTATGATTATCGCCTTTTCAACAGGCACTAGTTGGGGGACTTATGCGATCGCTTTTCCGTTAGCAATGCCTCTTGCATGGGCAGTTTGCCAGTCCCAAGGGCTTGCTAACCCTGAGTTATTTATGATGGTCTGTTTTGCTACGGTACTAAATGGCAGTGTTTATGGCGACCAATGTTCCCCTATTTCTGATACCACCATTCTCAGTGCGATGACCACAGGTTGTGACTTAATGGATCATGTTAAGTCTCAACTAGTGCCTGCGACATTTGCAGCAACGATAGCAGCCTGTTTATGGACATTAACCGTTTATTGGTTTGCTTAAATTCAGCAACCATTGACTAATTAGCTCTGAATATAACAACTATAATGAATTATCACTTAACTTATTTAAGGATGGAAAATGCGCTTAAGACATATTGAGATTTTTCACGCTATTTATACCACTGGCTCGATCACTAATGCAGCGAAGATATTGCATGTATCACAGCCATCAGTAAGTAAAGTATTATCCCATGCTGAAATGCAGCTTGGTTTTGATCTTTTTCAACGGGTAAAAGGCCGCTTAATACCAACTGACGAAGCAGAGATGCTTTTTGATGAAGTCGATAAAATATATCAGCAAATGCGCTCGATAAAAAATACTGCCGAAAATATTAAGAAGTCAGAGTATGGTCAAATAAATATCGGTGCTAGCCCTGCATTAGGTTTTGATGTTATTCCCAGTGCGATTGCTAAATATCATCAAAAACATCATCAAGTTAACTTTAACGTGCAAACCGTGCACAACGATGCGGTAATGCAAGCCTTGTTGGAGCACAAATGCGATTTGGCGATTTTATTTGCCCCTAACTTAATGCCCGGTATAACTTCAATGAAGCTGGCTCAGTCAGAGTTAGTAATTGTTTACCCTAAAGCCAGCTTCCCTGATTGTCCTAATCAGTTAACCTTAAATCAGCTTAGCGATTTTGAATATATTGATATTAGTGACAGTGGCCCATTGGGAGACTTACTGTGGAGTAGAATGATGCAAGATAACATCAAACTCGAAGCATTAATTAAGGTACAGACTTATTTTATTGCTGCTAGATTAGTTGCTAAAGGCGCAGGTATCTGTGTTGTAGACAGATTTACCGCTGAAGGAAATTTGTCAGATAACATTGCTATTGCGTCTTTCGATCCTCCCTTAAACTTTAATGTTGAAGTTTTGTACCTCGAAAATCGAAACCTATCTAAGGTAACCGAAGAGTTTCTTCCTTATTTAACCGCAGAGTTTTCCGTTAATAACTAAGTGATGTCATAGCCATCAAAAATATAAAAACGTCAGTAGGCTAACTCGCCTATGATAAGTTTTATGATAGAAGTCATCTTGAACAAAACACTATCAAATACCATAACACTCTGATTAAAAACAATTTTAAACCTTTAGTTTATTCATAGTACTAAAGTAGCACTTCTTTTTTTGCCATTTCTTATTAAAGTTACTTTGATTAAAAATCACACATTCAGGGAATAGCTATAACTACGAAAAACTATAATAAAATATAAGGCTTAAAAATGAATCACTTAAAAATTAATATAATAAAACACAATAAGTTAACCACTTATCACACTTTCATTTCATTATTGCTTTTCTTCTTGGCAACAAATGCCATGGCAGCAATGACAGGCTCAGGTGATGTTTATAGTGAAACTTTCCAAGGCTCCAGAGAGCGTCAGTACAAGGTATATGTACCAAAGTCTTATGATGGCAATAATGCCGTGCCCATGATTATGGCACTGCATGGTTGCGTTATGAATAATACCGATGCGCTCGACTTATGGAATTTTGATCTCATTGCCGATCAAAACAATGTCATTTTAGTCTTGCCCTATGTAACAACTTTTAGTGAAATGCGTAGTGATGATTGCTGGGGGTACTGGTTCAATAATCATATAACAGAAGGCGGTGGCGGTGAAGTAGACGACCTATATGGCTTAGCTCAACAGGTTGAATCAAACTACAATATTGATCCAACTCGTCGCTACATTACAGGCATATCTTCTGGCGGTGCAATGACTGTTGCTGCTGCAATTTCCTACAACAACTACTGGGCAGCAGCAGCACCTGTTGCCGGTTTAGCTTATGGGGATTGGTCATCATCGGTTACTTCTGATCTTTTTCAAGACTTACAAACTCACATAGATAAGATCAATGCAGAGCTAAATTTTGATCGCGCGGTACCAAGCCTTGTTATTCAATCATCCAATGATACTACAGTATTACCCAGAGCAATGGAGCTAATTCGCGATTCACAATTAACCGTTTGGGGAGGCGATCTTATAGCTGATAATACTGAAAGTTGCTCGCATGAAAACATTAACTGCACATTAACCACTTATCATGACGCTGAAGGTAACCCTTTAGTAAAAACTATGCTTTATGACGGTCTTGATGCCAAGACAGCAACCTATGGCAAAGGACATTACTGGACTGGAGATGATGAACTCCAAGATAAATGGGCAAAAGCACAAGGCCCCAGTGCCTCACAAGCGATTTGGGCTTTCTTTGAAAACATCACGTTAGATGGCGTTAATCAAATCGATTGCAGCAATGATTCGCTAGCGCCAAACACACCTACAGGTTTAGCTTCAGTTACTATTTATGATAAATACGCTGAACTAAGTATTGATGCAAATAGTGAAACAGACCTTAAAGGTTATAAAATTTATAACAATGACGGTAGTGCTTTAACCTCCTCAGCCGTAACGACTGAACTTATTACAATTTCAGGGCTGTCTACGGAAACCTCATACCAAGTTTATGCAACAGCCATCGACCAATGTGGCAATGAATCTACACCCTCTAGCCTTATTAACTTCACCACCAGAGCACTTGCTTATATCGCACCAACGGCTGTTGCCACCTGTACTGAGCATTATAATAGTGCCCGTTTAGACACTAACGCATATTTAGCTTGTGGCAGTGCTAACGGTTACATAAATGATGTAACGCTATGGCAAAAGCAAGACGGCACTTGGACCAGTGAAAACTTAAATGGTGATAATACTGGCGGTGGCGATGACGGTGGTAACGTTACGCCAGGTAGCTGGAGTAGTAACAGTAGTCTTGCTGGTATGGAAGTTCATCTATATACACCAACATCGACAACCGCTAATGGTAAGCGTGCTTTAATGATTACTCTGCACGGTTGTGCTCAATCAAATGAAATAGTACGAGATAGCTGGGGCTGGCAAGATCAAGCTGACGAGTACGGTATGGTGATTGCCGCGCCTATGGCACCTAATGGGGGGGTTATTGCCGGTTGTTGGGATTATTATGGTAAAGATCATAGCGCAACAAGCTCTGACAAACATGATGATAACTTGACAGATCTCGCTAATAATTTATTGGCTGATAACAGCCTAAATATCGACGCAGATCAAGTATATCTTAGCGGACTTTCTTCTGGTGGTGGACAAACTTTTGTTATGGCATGCTTAGCTCCTGAGATCTTTGCTGGTATAGGCATTAACGCAGGACCTGCAGTAGGAACAAGCTCAGGACAAATTGGCTCAGTAGCCGTTAATGCCACCCAAGCAAAAAACACTTGCTTAAGTTTTGCTGACAACAACAATCAAAGCGCTTTTCAAACACAGTTAACATCGGTTGTACATGGAAACAACGATACGACTGTCGCTACAGGGTATGCTGAAGTTGACGCTCAAGCGATGGCGCTTATTTATGGTGCGACTAAGGATGCTGCTAGTTCAAGTATTTCAGGAGGTGGTACCCAAGAGACTTGGAGTGATGATAACGGTGTACGCATTCAAAAAATTATGGTGAGTGGCCTAGGTCACGCTTGGCCAGCTGGAAGTGACAGCACAGGTGGCTCGTATACAGATCACTCAAGCATAGATTACCCTGCAGAGCTCAGTGCTTTTTTCTTCGAGAACAATCGTCGCGCCGATATTGCAGTCCCTGATGACGTAACTCCGCCTAACGTACCGACCAATTTAACCGTTACCAACACAAACGCAAATTCAGTTACTTTAGCTTGGAATGCAGTGGCAGATATCGATCTATCGCACTATACCCTTTACCAAGATAGTAACTTTTATAGTCAAGTTGCGACAACTTCAGCAAATATTACCAATTTACTGGCAGAAACGTCTTATAACTTTACCGTCAGTGCTACCGATAATGCAGGAAATGAGTCATCGATGAGTGGTGTCGTAACAGCAACAACGCAGCCGGTAGATAACAGTGATACCGTTAAACCTGTAATATCATTATTAGGCAACGATACCATCAACCTAATTCAAGGCGATAGTTTCATAGATCCCGGTGCAACAGCTAATGACAATATTGATGGCAACATTAGTGCTAATATCATTGTTTCAGGCACAGTCAATACCAGTCAAACAGGCACTTACTTGTTAAGTTACGATGTCCAAGATGCTGCCGGTAATAATGCTGACACTTTAATGCGTTCAATTATCGTAACCGCTGCCATTACATGTAGTGAGAGTACCGCCAGTAATTATGCTCATGTACAAGCAGGTAGAGCAACCACCAATGGCATATATGCCTTTACTGTGGGTTCAGGCGAAAACATGGGCTTGTATAATTTGTTTTATACTTCAACACTAGCTGAAACATCGGAAAATTATTTTGTCATAGGTAACTGTCCGTAAGCGCATTTTGCTTCACATTTAGTAAAAACACTTAGCCGATTTAAACGTCAAGAAACATAGTTGCTTGGCGTTTATTTAATAGCTTCTACAAAACTACAATGACTAACCTTACTGCCCCATTGTCTTTAATGATCAAATGAAATATACACCTCGTGTTTTATATTGAATGATTCTAATAAACGCTTTGCTTTGAACTATGCTTACTGCGTGGCCATACTGAGACAAAACGCTTATTTGCCTCAGTTTTTCTTAAACATAACAAGGGTACAATAAGATGACGTTATATAGATTACTATGCAGTGTTACTGTACTACTGTCTTTTTCAGTCTTTTCTGCAGAAGAAAATAAAACTGAAATGTATGTATATTCAACCTACTTTAATTGCGAAGCTAGCTTAGAAGATGCTGTAGACGAGCAAATTAATAAAACCTATAGCACCATTTATAATAATGCCATTAAAAATGGCAACATTACTCATTGGGGCTGGATGAAACATCACACAGGCGGACAATGGCGACGAATTCTGTACCATACAGCACCGAGTGTTTCAGCATTATTTTCCGCTCAAGGGCAAATGAATAAAGAGTTTGAGAATGTTTTTGCTAATGAAGAAGATGCCGTTGTGCAGGGTTGTAAAACTCATGATGATTATGTTTGGCAATATGTTACTGGCAGTAATAAGTCACTGGCTGGTGTAGCTCGTGGTAAAGCTAGCATGTCTGTTTATATGGAATGCAGCTTTATGGGCGAGGAACGCGCGGACGAGATTGTCAAAAAACACTTTGCTCCAATTTATAATGCTCAAGTAGGCAAAGGTAAATTAACATCATGGGGTTGGCTATCACATGTTATTGGTGGTAAGTACCGACGTTTAGAAACGATAACAGCTAATAATTATGAAGATTTACTTAAAGCAAAAAAATCAATTCTTGATAGTATTTATTATAAAGGCCCAAATAAATATGCTGAGGAATTTAGTAAAATTTGCACCAGTCATCAAGACTACTTATGGGATATAGAAACCAAAGCATAAGAAAATACAAATTAAATGCTGACATATTGAGTCAACATGTCAGTATTTAATTTATCGCAAAAGACTATTTAATGCCTTCAATTACTGATAGCAAGTGTCTCAATTCATGCGGCAACGTACTTATAGATGAGCTTGCTTAGCGCCGATATATTTATTGATGACTATTTTGTCTTTTCCTAGGTTTTTGTATAACCGTAATTGCCTATTAAATTTATCTCTTAATTGCTTATCATGAAACCCGACATGAGCTTTCACCTCAGGAAATAAAGTGAACCTTTCAATTTCTTCAATAGCAAAGTAATCAACCGAATTTTGATTTAGATATTTTTGCAAATAATAATAAAAAATATAATAATCTAACACGACCACATCACATCTATTTTTGATTAACATTTCAGGCAGTTTTGACATGTCATGCAACTCAGCGTAACCATTATGCTTTGATAATTTGACAAATTCATTGCCAAAGTACCCGCTAGCCCCTTGAAAAGTCACTAACCTTACAACAGCTAAGTCTGAAATTTCTTTAAATTGATAACGATTTTTTTTTAAAGCGAATGCTATTGGCTGGTAATTAATGATTGGTGCTGAAATAAAAAGTTTAGTGGTATCTTGTTGAAAGAATGTCGGTAAAAATAAGTCAGCTTCTTTGTTGGCCACTTGATGCATAGTACGTTTTAACGGAGCAAAACCCAGCTTAACCTGATGTCCCATATCAAATAATATTTCACGAGTAATATCGATATCAATGCCACTCTTTGTTGCGGCAATCATATGTGGAGGTCCATCATCAGTTAACATTAAGAGCTCTTTCGCTAATAATGGGATCGACAATATTGCGAACATAGAGAAAATAATAAACTTACTGAACTTTGGCGCACTTTTTACCATTAGCGGTTAACCTAACAAGATAATAGTTTTGCTTATGCCTTGCTGTAATTATAACACAATTGAGCACAAGCCTATGTACACCTCAAAGGTAAGACATGGCGTGTATGAGCTCTAAATTGAGTCAGTAAATTGGGTGAATAAATTGACCCCTGACATAAGCATAGTGCTTCTTGATTAACAACTTCTACCTTAAATTAATTCGTTATTTTTCAATAAAATCGGCAAGCATTTGATAGGTCTGCTGACATTCCTGTGCGACTAATTCATCAAGCAACATATAGGCATGAATTAAACCATCAAATTGATAATGCTGCACTGGCACACAAGCATTTTTCAGGGCGTCAACATAAGCTAAACCTTCATCACGTAAGGGGTCACAACCGGCGGTAATAACTAAGGTACTTGGTAAACTATGAGTTATTTCACCATGCAGCGGCGATGCGCTTTTGTAGTTTTTATCATTTTGAAAATATTGCTCAAAGTACCAGGTAATTCTCTGCTGTTCTAACAGAAAACCTGTGCCATTCTCAATAAAGGAGGCATGCTGACAGGTATAATCAACACTGGGATAAATCAAGATTTGCTTATCAATTTTCAATGACTTATCTTGCTGACTTAGCATAGCCAACGTAGTACAAATAGCGCCACCAGCACTATCACCCATAATATAAATATCGTTAGAAAACTTGAGCCCTGTTAAGCACTGCTGGTAATGGGCTAACACATACCGGCAATCATCAATCCCCGCGGGATAGGGGTGTTCAGGCGCTAAACGATATTCAACACTTATAACAATACAAGATGCTTGCTGCGCCACTTTACGACAAATAGGGTCGTATAACTCAACACTGCCGCACATATGACCACCACCATGATAATGAATAACCACGGGTAGTGATTTATCCGGTGAAGGGCTATAAATTCGCACAGGAATTTCACGCCCTTCAACTAACAAACGTCTATTTTCGACAAAGCTTACTGCTGGCCCTTGTCCTATCAAGGGAGCAAGTTTATCTAGACTTTGTCGAACTAACTGCGGAGAGAACGCTACGCCTTGTTTCTTTGCTTCTGCTAAAGTTTCATTAACCTGCGCTAAAAAAGGGACTAACTTTTCGGAAACTATACCTCGCATAATACTTCTTCCTCTGTTTTTTGCTTACCTGTCTCGATTAAGAAAAAACTACCAATGAAAAATGTAGCACTCACCACAGTCGTTAAGAGAAAAGCCCAAGTATAATCCCCCTGTTGCATATCAACCAATTTACCAAACAACCATAAAACCAAGGTACCAACCATGTAACTTATTGAATAAAAAAGGCTGAACACCACAGTTATTTTTTGACTGGTCATTTTTGATAATTCATGGGGAATGGCAATTAATGCCGTGATAGGAAAAAAGATAGCAAAACCTAAAACCATAGCACTTAACGTTTGCACTAATTCTGAATCACTAAAAGATAACGAAAATACAGTAATAATAATGGTCAATCCTGACCAACGAATAACAGGTACCCGTAAGCTGTACTTTTTACTATAAACAATACCAGCTAAAGTACCGATAATGCCAAAGCCTATCAGTAATGCACTTTGACTAATGCCTGCTTTAGGGTAAAAAGTAAATAAACATAAATAAAAAGCCAGAATGCCTGAATAGGTCAAAGCATAAACCCAAGTAAACTTATCCTTAAGTCCTTGCACATATGAATATGGCAATTCGGTTGTTTTCGCTGCTTTTCCTTGCTTGTCCGATTTATCATTATCGACTAATAACCAAGCACAACTCAATGCGACACTCGCTAAAGAAAATATGATCAGAGTATTCTGCCAACTGCCTGTTAATGCATTAAAGTTACTCATTTGCCATAAAATGATGCCAGTACCTAAGTTAAAAGCTACTGCATTCAAGCCATTAATTGTTGCACGCTCTTCAGGTGGAAACCAGGACATAACAATAGGGTTAAAATAGACAATCATAAAAGCACCGCCTAAGCCCATTAAAAAACGACTTATCAACAACAATTCATAATTCGGGGCAAATGGTGTTAATAGCCCAACTGAAATTAAAATGCCTGAAGCAAAAAAAGCATATTTGACGCCAAGCTTAAGTGCTAACCATGCAGCGCCAAAAGTACCGACTATTTTAGCTAAAGTAACCGCACCACTGATAAAGCTAGCGGAAGCTAGACTATCAATATTCATTGCCGCCATGATTTGATTCATACTCGCGGTACCGCCGACCCAAGCCATAGCAAACAAGGTGTAACTGACAAAAACAATAGCTTCCACTAAGTATTTGTTACTTATAGTTATCTTAAGAGTTTTCATAAAGATTATTTTCGAATATAGTGATGACTTAACTCAGCTTAACCAATAAACCTAGCTATTGATGTACTACCTTCGTGCACTATGGTGAAATTTAGCGCATGTTATGCTGTCACTATTAAATTAATACCACTAATGAGGTATTTCCATTGTTGATTTGGCTTTCGCTTAATACTTGGTTGGTCTCTTTTCTTGCCATCGGCTACTTATTAATATTATTTGTTGTTGCTTATTGGGGGCAAAAGCAAACTAGTAAACAATGGCTTTCTCGACCTTGGGTGTACAGTTTAGCATTGGGTGTAAGTTGTACTTCATGGGCCTTTTACGGCACTGTCGGACAAGCAGCAACAACAGGCGCCTGGCTGGCCCCCATCTATATCGGTTCTATTTTGTGCTTTGTTTTGGCCTGGCCGATGCTACTACGAATATTACGTATCACTAAGCAGCAAAATTTGACCTCCATTGCTGATTTTATTGCCTGTCGATACGACCGCTCCCCCAAAATAGCGGCAACCGTTACACTCGTAGCACTGCTCGGCACGATTCCATATATTGCCTTGCAGTTAAGAGCTATTAGCAAAAGCTTTGACTTATTAACTGGAACCTACCGTTCAGGCATAAGCACAACTTTTGTTGTTACCATCGTATTAATTATTTTCAGCATTCTATTTGGCGCTCGACAAGTTGCCGCCAACAAACAAAATCAAGGCTTAGTATTAGCGATTGCTTTTAGTTCGTTAGTGAAATTGTTTGCATTAACTGCCGTTGGTATTTTTGCGACTTTTTTTATATTTGATGGCATAAACGATCTATTTTCTCAAGCAGAAAGCTTGCCTCACTATCAACCTAAAAACAGTGCTTATTTTGCCCTGACGCAGGCTATTCTTGGCGTGATAACTATTTTTATTTTGCCACAGCAATATCACATGTTGATGATTGAGAATCACCAGCAGAAAGAGCTAAGAATGGCGCGTTGGCTGTACCCGTTATACTTTATTCTCATTAACTTGTTTGTATTACCTATTGCCTTAGCAGGTCAAAGTTTGTTTCCTGGTGGTAGTGTTGATGCCGATACCTACGTTATTACCATTCCTTTATTTTTCCAACAAGCTTGGCTTGGTGGCCTTGTTTTTATTGGCGGTCTTGCAGCAGCCACAAGTATGGTCATCGTCGCTACCATAGTACTAAGTACAATGGTAACTACCGAAATAGTTAATCCACTGTTATTGCATTACAACAGTTATATCAATAAACAAAAAAATCAGCTCTCTGAACTGCTATTAAACATTCGCCGAATAGCGATAGCTTTACTGTTGTTATTAGCTTTTGGTTTTGAACGCATCATTAATCAACAGAATCACCTTGCAACTATTGGCTTACTGTCTTTTGTACTTTTATCACAATTAGCGCCACTAGTAATAGCGGCCTTGTATTGGCACAGAGCCACAAGTAAAGCTGCTTTTGTTGGCTTAGTCGTTGGTAGTATCTGTTGGTTTTATACTTTATTACTGCCTAGTTTACTGCCTAATTCCTTGTGGGTAAGCGATGGGTTATTTGGCATTTTGTGGTTAAGACCATATGCATTATTTGGCCTAGATTTCCTTGACCATATCAGTCACGGTTTATTTTTTAGCTTATTGGCCAATACATGCTGCTTTGTTGCCCTTTCATTATTAGGCCAGCGCAGTGTTGGTGAAAAGTTGCAAGCAGAATTATTTATTAACAAGCAACAACTTGCTGTTGAGAAAAACCTATCAAGCAAAGACCTTTATCATTTATTACAGCGCTTCGTAAATACTAGTAGCGCTGATGATTTTCATCATAACCATGCTCGACAACTAAACAATACCACAGCCAGTAAAGAGTTAGTTGATTACACACGTTTACAGTTGTCTAGTGTTTTAGGCTCGGCTTCTACACGAATGGTGATGAAAGCTGCAAGCAAAAAGCAAGCAATGCCCTTAGAAGATGTCGTCAATATTGTTGATGAAGCCAATAAATTATTTCAATTTAACCGAGAGTTACTGCAAGCAGGCGTCGAAAATATAGAACAAGGCATAAGTGTCGTTGATGCTGATATGCGCCTAGTGGCGTGGAATAAACGTTATATTGAATTATTAGACTACCCAAGTGCTTTAGTTTGTGTTGGTAAACCTATCGCAGAACTAATTCAATTCAATGCTGATCGCGGTGTTATTATCACCAATAAAGATTATTCACCTAATGATAGTGCTAATCACAGTGATGACTTTATTACACGTCGGATTGACTATATGCGCCAAGGAAACAGTCATTATTTTCAACGAGAAATGCCCAGCGGCATCGTTTTAGAGATTAGAGGTCAAGCAATGCCTGGCGGTGGCTTTGTCAGCACTTTTTCAGATATTACCGCGCATATTGAAGCAGAAAAAGCGCTGCAAAAAGCCAATGAAAATCTTGAGCAAAGAGTTATTGAGCGCACTCGTGAATTGAACCACGCTAAAGCTGAAGCTGAAGCTGCTAACAAGAGTAAAACTAAATTCTTAGCCGCGGCTAGTCATGATTTAATGCAACCCTTCAACGCTTTATCCTTGTTTACCAGCATGTTAAATAAAAAAGTAACGGGTACTAACTTAGAGGAGTTAGCAGGTAATATTCGGCATTCTCTTAATGCCGCTGAAGGTTTATTATCTGATTTGGTTGAAATATCTCGATTAGATGGCAAGTCAGAGCAAATCTCAATCAACTGTTTTTCTGTTAATGAACTATTAAGCCCTTTAAGTAAAGAGTTTTCAGTACTAACAGAACAAGCCAACTTAGCATTTAGTTATGTAAAGTCGAGCGGCATGGTTGAAACTGATCAACGATTATTACGCCGTGTCGTGCAAAACTTCTTATCCAATGCCGTCAACTATTGCCCTCAAGAGCAGCGCCAGGGTAAAGTTTTATTAGGTGTGAGAAAACAGCATGAAAGTGTCACAATTGAGGTATGGGACAATGGCCCTGGTATTCCTCAAAACAAACAGCAAACCATATTCAAGGAATTCGAGCGATTACATGAAACTCAGGAGAAATCGGGACTAGGATTAGGTTTAGCAATTTCAGATCGCATTGCCAAGCTATTGGGTTTAACTATTAGGCTAAAATCAACGGTTGGTAAGGGTTCATGTTTTAGTATTACTTTACCGCGCAGTATCGCTCTGCCAACTAACGATGTTAAAACTGCCCCCCTTCAAAAAGTTAGTACACCCAATGAATTTAATGACTTAGCTATTTTACTGATTGATAATGAAGCGTTAATGTTAAAAGCATTGCGATCTCAGCTTAAAGAGTGGGGCTGTAATGTTATTGCAGTGAAAGACGAAACAAGCTTAAATACAGCATTAAATAGGCAGGAATTTTCTCCTGCATTAGTCATATCAGACTATCATCTAGATGATGATAAAAATGGTGTTGATTTAGTACAAAAAACGCTATTAAAGCAAGGCTGGGAAGTCCCTTGCATTATCTGCTCAGCCGATCCTTCTGAGCAAGTACGAGAACATACCGGTAGTGCAAGCTTCTCATTTATGCGCAAACCGATAAAAGCGTTAGCATTAAAAAAATTAATGCGGCAATTACTATCACTATCGTAATTATAAGTACTTGCATACTTAACTCAATTTAGCAGTAAAAGTAACAAAAGTTCTTGTTATGAATTCTTTATAGTTTCATTAATAATAAATGCAGATTAATTAATGATGAAAATCATCAAAGCATAAAGTGAAATTAATAAAATTAATGATATTAAACAACGCCTACGATAATCCATGCCGACAGGGTTAAGTAAACTCGGAAAAAATAAAAAATTGATTGGATTAAATAGCGTTTGGAAGTTAAGAATAGCAATATTATCTTTGCGGCCACGGTAGAGCATTTTTGAAAAAAAGAATAAGAAACGAAATAATAATACTGGAAAACTGATAAATATAAATAAGGTAAGCGATAGTTCAAGTGACATTTGCAGTTCGGCATTCGAAAATGCAATGCCATTATTCCATGCTTCTTCAAAGCTTGATGAAAACCAAATGAGCATAGAAGCACTCAGTAATAATGTGAAAACGCTAAACAGCAAAGAGTAACGAAATAAACGCCGCCAATTAATAACAATCTGCTGCATAGCTTCCCCTCGACTAACTTACCGAGCAATACTGCGACTTAATCAATCACTGAGTTATTATTATAGAATATAATAGCGCCAGTGATAGATTTACTATTGATTATTAAACCTCTCTTTTTATCTGCTTTTTTAGCCATACAATGGATTGAAAATTATCGTCATATACTGCAATGTTTTATCTTAAAGAAGCTAGGCTGTTAAGGTAGATATAAACTGTTTTATCTTACTGTCAGCTAAAATAAGTTCGTTACTGGTTATTTGAACAACATTGATGCTGGTGCCATTGTTAAAAATTAAAAATTTGTCGAGCGACTTTTTCAAAGCATGGATAAACTCATCTGCCTTTATGGTCTCTATATGAAGGTTAAGAATATTTAAAATACCTAACTTTCTATCCATTTTCACATCCATTCTTCCTGAAAAAATACGCCCCCATAAAAGCGGTAGGCTAAAGTATCCAACTTTCCTTTTATGTGCAGGCAGATAACATTCGATTTGATAATCATAATTGAAGAGCTCTTTGATCCTTTTACGCTGAATAAGGAGGTTATCAAAGGGTGAGAGTATTTTTACTTTGGTGTGATTCAACTTTTCCTTTAAAAGGTCATTTATAAACGGTAAAGCAAAGTAAGGCTGGTTATTAACAGTTACAGTGATTAACAAACCAGCTTCTACCATCTGCATACAATGCTGCTTTACTGATGATGTTAGCCCTTTTAGCAAGTAAGTTATTTGCTGTGGTGTGCCGATGGCATTCGCGCGCAAATAGTTAATAATTAAATGGTTAAAATATTCCTCATCGCTTGGCGTGCTAATATTGATATTTGTTGGCAGTACTCGTTCGGTAAGGTCGTAGACTTTTTGAAAGCCCTGTCTTTTAACGACCATAAGTTCACCTTGCATAAATAGTTGTTCGAGTGCTTTCTTTGCTGGTTTCCAGTCCCACCACCCTGTTTTAGTTTCTCTGGGATCTTTAAAGTCTTTTGCTTGTAACGGGCCATCTTCTTTAATCCGTGCCAAAACATGATCCATGCTTTTTTTGTCTTTGCTGAACCAGTGTTCCTCTCCTTGTGCGAAAGCATTTTTTCTTGGCAGACTAAAGCGATAATCTACCATAGGTAAATATGCTGCCGCATGTGACCAATATTCAAAAATCTGTTTATCTGCTAAAAGCTGCTCTATATGAGTAGGATTATAATTCTCTGCCCGATTCCATAAACTGTGATGATGTGCTCGTTCTACCACGGAAATAGAATCGATTTGAACATAATTAATAGCTGCTATGGCTTTATAAGTAGCCTCTTTACCTCTGCCTAACGTATGGGCTTTATGGACGCCTTGGCTTAATAAAATCGCTTTTTGTGCTTCTTTTAAACTAAGTGCATTGTTCATATAATGGCTTGTTCTCATTAAGGTTATGTATCGATTGTACCATCTAGCGTAGGATTAACTATCAGCATTTAAAGCCATTAGAAAGTAGAGTTTATTTAAGAGTTTAAACTTGCCTTTAAATTATTAAAACAGCTTAACTTCAACCTTGTGTATTAAAAAATTAGCGAATACACAAACAATACCTATAATTAGTTGTACTCCAGCGACAAAGGATTTCAGAGAGTATGACAAACCTAAACAAAAGCAATGTTTTGATTGTTGACGACGTTGCCAGTCAACGTAATATTCTTCAGCACATCCTCTCTCCTTTAGATATCACAATAATTCAAGCATCGTCAGGAGAGGACGCGCTAAAAAAAATTATTGATTTCGATTTTGCCGTTATCTTAATGGATATAGAAATGCCGGGAATGAAAGGCTATGAAGTCGTTAACCTTATCCATAGTAATCCAAGGTTTAAACATATTCCGATTGTCATGGTGACAGGTAGTGTTAATGAAAGTGATTCCTTACATCAATCTTATGAAGCCGGTGCCGTTGATTTTGTAACCAAACCCGTTAACGATACCATTCTCATTAAAAAGGTCGCGCAGTTTATAGCTTTGGACGAACACCGCCGAACTGCCGAAGATTCGACGACGCGATTAAATATATTGCTCAATAGCGTAAGCGAAGGAATATTAGGGATTGATTTGGATGGAAAAATCACCTTTGCCAACCCAAAGGCATTGGAGCTGTTAGCTATAGATAGTGAAAATAGTTTAGGGAGGCTGCAAGATTTTTTAGTAATTCAAAACCCAAATACAACCGACTTTCATGACGTCAGAAATACAAATGTAGATTTGATGAATCTACTGTCATCAAGTTTTGCCAACGCAACGAGTATTGGCAAGACGAGTCTAAAAGCCAATGGCGACTGGCAGTCTTTACAGGGAGAAATATTTCACTCAAATTACTCCTGTGATGTCACCCGAGAACTAAATGGCGAGATTGACGGCGCGGTTTTAACATTTCAAGATATTACCCAAGAAAAAGAAACCGAGGAAAAGTTACTGCATTTAGCTAACTATGATTATTTAACCAATATTTCAAACCGCGCTTATTTTCATGATGCTCTCAATAAATCAATTATGCGTGTTAAGCGCTCTAATACTACTCTAGCGGTGATGTTTCTTGATATTGACCACTTTAAATTTATTAATGACCAATACGGTCACGATATTGGCGACCTACTACTTCAAAGGATCAGTCAGAAATTGTCGGCTATATTAAGAGAAGATGACCTAATATCTCGCATGGGTGGCGACGAATTCGCTATTATTCTTCATGATGTTCCCGCCAAAATTAACGTTGTAAACGTTGCTCAAAAAATCCTAACGTCTGTCGCTGAACCGCTTGAACTTAATGGTATAAAAATAGAGGTCAGTACCAGTATTGGCATTGCTTTTTATGAACCTTTATCAATGAATATGGACGATCTTTTAAAGGCGGCTGATACCGCAATGTACGAGGCTAAATCAGAAGGACGTAATAATTTTCAATTTTTCGCTAAACAAATGCAAGAGAAGGCCGAGAAGAATCAACATGTTAGAACCTTACTTTCCAAAGCTATCTCAAATAATGAATTAACAGTACTTTATCAGCCTAAAATTTCACTATTACAGAAGAAAATGGTTGGCTGTGAAGCGTTAATACGTTGGTCAACGGAAGAAGGGAATATGATTTCTCCGGATGTATTTATACCCATTGCCGAGCAAACCGGACAAATCATCGAACTAGGAGACTGGATTCTTAATAACGTTTGTCAGCAAATATCGCACTGGCAAACACTTCCTTACTTTAAAGGCATGATCACCGCCATTAATGTTTCTGTTCGACAACTAGGAACAAGTGAATTCAGGGAAAAGCTAATGTTAGCGATGAGCACATATGATATAAAACCTGAATATATTGAAATAGAAGTGACTGAAACCGCTACATTTGACGATCATAACATCTTTTTTTCGGAGCTTGAAAAAATCCATAATCTAGGTGTTAAAATTTCTATTGATGATTTTGGTACCGGTCATTCATCGCTAGATTACCTTAGGAAAATGCCAGTAGATGTCATTAAAATCGATCGGAGCTTTATTGAAGATATAGGTCGAGATGCGCAAGATGAGGAGCTTATTCGCACTATTTTAGCAATTTCAAAAACGATGTCGATTGAAGTCATTGCTGAAGGAGCCGAAACGGTAGAGCAATTGATGTTTTTAGAAAAGAATCAAGTAGATAATATTCAAGGTTACTATTTTTCTAAACCTATTCAAGCACAGGCAGTAAGTGATGCACTTACCAATAGCGAAAACCTTTATAAGGATAAGTTTGAGCACTTTGAAAACCACAAGAAGATGAGTGCGAAGTCTGCACAACACTTTTATTTGCTGGACACCTGATTAGCAGTGATATTTGTAGCAAATATGAAGCCTTATGATAAATGCCATTTATTTTGACGTTTTCATAAAGCTCATATTACATTTTTCTGTTTTATTCGTAGCGTTAGATTTTAGCTCCGTACATTAAAGTCGCTCAAACAGAGCGGCTATGCCCTGCCCTCCGCCAATACACATAGAAACCACAGCATATTTACCAGAAGTTCGCTTAAGTTCATATAGAGCTTTTACCGTAATCACCGAGCCAGTAGCACCAATAGGATGACCTAATGAAATACCTGAACCATTAGGGTTCACTTTAGCGGGATCTAAGTTCAGTTCTTTAACAACAGCAAGTGCTTGAGAAGCAAAGGCCTCATTAATTTCCCAAACATCAATTTCATCTACGGTTAGTCCTGATTTGTCTAACAAGTTGATAATTGCAGGCACAGGGCCAATGCCCATATACTTTGGCGCAACACCTGCAAAGGCATAGCTGACTAGTTTAGCTAAAGGTTGTAAACCCTTGGCCTGAGCCGCACTTTTTTCCATCAAGACTAAAGCTGCGGCAGCATCATTAATACCAGAAGCGTTACCCGCCGTTACCGAACCATCTTTCTTAAATACGCTGCGTAACTTAGCAAAGTCTGCGGCACTCGCTCCAAAACGAACATGCTCATCCTGCTCAAATACCGTGACCCCCTTTCGAGTTTTTAACTCGATAGGTAAAATTTGCTCGACAAAGCGCTTGTCTTTAATAGCAAATTCAGCACGTTGATGACTAATAAGTGCTAGTTCATCTTGCTGTTCACGACTAACCTGCCACTCATCAGCAACATTTTCAGCAGTGATGCCCATGTGAGTATCATCAACAGGACAAGTAAGCGCTCCGACCATGGGATCAACCATCTGACTATCACCCATGCGAAGTCCGAAGCGAGCTTTTGGTACCCAATAAGGTACTCTGCTCATTGACTCTGCGCCGCCAGCAACAGCAACATTACAATCAGCTAATAATATTAATTGCGCCGCAGAAATGATCGACTGTAACCCAGAGCCACACAAGCGATTCACGGTAACCGCAGGTGTAGTTTCTGCTAAGCCTGCTTTTAGCGCAGCAGAGCGGCTCATGTACATATCTTTTCGGTCCGAGTGAGTGACGTTGCCTATAACACAATGCTCTATACTTACGCTATCAAGCCCGGCACGTTTTACTGACTCTTCAATCACCATACCAGCTAAGTCTGTAGGCGCTATATCTTTTAAACTGCCGCCATATTCGCCTATGGCTGTTCTTACTGCGCTAACAACAACTACTTCTCTATTATTCATACTTTTTCTCTTATTAAAAATTATGTTCAGGCTATTAGAATTGCATTTCAGGCACATGTTCAGGAACAACTAGTTCACCTGCAGTGAGCTTAATGATCTCTTCAACACTTACACCCGGAGCACGCTCTACTAAATGAAAACAGCCGTCCTTAATTTCTATAAACGCTAAGTCCGTTAATACTTTTTTGATGCAGCCTTTACCTGTTAAAGGCAGCGTACAGTTTGACAATAACTTAGAGTCACCGTGTTTTGAGGCGTGAGTCATAGTCACTATAATATTGTCTGCACCGGCAACTAAGTCCATAGCGCCGCCCATGCCCTTTATTAATTTCCCTGGGATCATATATGAAGCAATATTACCGTTAACATCCACTTCAAAAGCGCCTAATACGGTCAAGTCGACATGGCCACCTCGGATCATGGCAAAAGACTCCGCAGAATCAAATATTGACGCACCTGTTGCCATAGTTACCGTTTGCTTGCCAGCATTGATCAAGTCAGCATCAAGCTCTGCTTCACTGGGAAATTGTCCCATACCCAATAAGCCATTTTCAGATTGCAACATTACTTCTATGCCTTCTGGCACAAAGTTAGCCACTAACGTCGGAATGCCTATGCCTAAGTTGACATAAAAGCCATCTTGTAATTCTTGCGCGACACGTTGAGCAATTTGATTTCGATTTAAAGCCATGATTATTCTCCTGCTGTCGTGCGAGTAGTGCGTTGTTCTATGCGTTTTTCAAAAGTGCTTTGAATTAAACGATTAACATAGATGCCTGGGGTATGAATTTCATCAGGGTTAAGCTCTCCTGGCTCAACAATTTCTTCTACCTCCACCACAGTAATTTTTCCAGCCGTTGCTGCCATCGGGTTAAAATTACGCGCTGTTTTTCTGAAAACTAAATTGCCAAACTTGTCTGCTTTCCATGCTTTAACAATAGCAAAATCACCGGTAATGCCTTCTTCAAGAATATAGTCTCGGCCATTG
>Ga0114909_1000494_pt1 | contig 28807 bp, 25 predicted proteins | sample MalvireepMed_906_FD_87290 | JGI IMG/M metagenome (GOLD analysis project Ga0114909, IMG submission 87290) | Marine viral communities from the Global Malaspina Expedition - Malaspina viral metaG DeepMed_906 | ecosystem: Environmental > Aquatic > Marine > Oceanic | place: Mediterranean Sea...
TCATTATTATTACTTGGAGCCATCAACTTAAAAAATCTAAAAATTTAATTAAAAAGCTCAACACTGAATTATCTGAAAAAGTAGCAGAGCTAGAAATACTCTCTACCACGGATGTAATGACGGGCCTTTATAATAGAAGACATTTTGAAAAAGTCTTTGTAGATGAACTGAATAGGGCAAAAAGAAATAATTATAGACTGATATTCGCCATGCTTGATGTTGACCATTTTAAGCAATTTAATGATACCTATGGCCATGACAAGGGCGATAAAGTGCTCATTGAAATTGCAAAAATCATGCAAAAATCAACACAGAGAGCAAATGAATTTGCATTTAGAATTGGTGGTGAAGAGTTTTGTATTATCACAAGTGATATTGATGATGAAACTGCTTTTACGTTTATCGATAAACTTAGAATGGCTATAAAAGATGCTAAGATCCCACACTCAGGCAATTCAGCATCAGATTACGTTACCGCTTCTTTTGGCGTTGTTCTGGTCGATAATACAATAAACGCAACTACTGAAGTGATATTTAAAACTGCTGATAACGCTTTGTATCAGGCAAAAGGCTTAGGCAGAAACACCACCAAGTTAGTTTCAATATAACTAGGATGAAAGCTCAACATGTATACTACTCAAATGATATAAACTTAACCTAAGTTAATTTTTAGGAAATAACAGTTCATTGATCGTTTTACTCAGTAAGTTTAAATCTATAGGTTTTAAGAAGTACTTTTGAATACCTAAGTTTAGCGCTTCCTTTTCAGCATTAGTGTTACTAAAACCTGTCGCCATAATAATAGGGATATTGCTTTTAATTTTCAGTAGCTCTGTGCTTAACTGCTTGCCTGTCATGTTCGGCATTTCTTGATCGGTAAAGACTAAGTTATATTTTTCAGGGCACATTTTAAATAAATTCAGTGCTTCTAAGCCATCTTTACACGTAGTTACTGTATAGCCTTCCCTTGTTAGAAAGTTTTTATGTAAAGTCGCTAACGATTGTTCATCTTCCACAATTAACAAATGTCCATCACCTTTATGTGATATAGCTGCTTTATTAAGTGATGCAGGTTGATAATATTCAGTTATGGGAAGCACTATTGAAAATGTAGTCCCTCTTCCTACTTCACTTCTTACCGTAATGTCACCTTGATAGTTTTTAATGATCCCGTAAATCATCGATAGACCAAGACCAGTGCCTTTACCCTGCTTTTTAGTGGTGAAGAAAGGGTCAAATACTTTTTTCAGCACGTCATCAGGCATACCACAACCATTATCACTTATATCCAACCTTAAGTAGGGTTTGTCATTTATTTGTAGCGTGCTTCCTAGTGCCTCATCGAGTAGCACTTTATTTAGACGAATATTGATGACTCCACCTTCTTGGTCAAACGCATGACTTGCATTGATGCATAGGTTTAATACGATTTGATAAATATCCGTTTCATCTGCCATTACATAATCTTCATGTTCAGCTATATCCCGATGAATGTTAATGTTAGCTGCTATAGAGGGTCTAATCATATCAAGTGACTCATTTAGCGCTTTTGCTAAGCTGATGGGCTTTAACGTGACGGGTTCCATCCGACTAAAAGTGAGGATTTTTTTTACTAAATTTGCCCCTCTATTTCCAGCTAAGGATATTTCATCAAAGTAATGCAATGTTTTACTATTTGGTAGAGAGCTTTCCTTGCCTAGATCTGAATACCCCATTATCAGCCCTAATATATTATTAAAGTCGTGAGCAACCCCACCAGCTAAGGTACCTAGTGCTTCCATTTTAGTTGATTGCCTACGGTGCTCTTCGTCTTGTAATGCTTGAGTTATATCTTCAAATAAAATACCAATACAACCCTCACCTACATACATAGCATCGCACTTAAATATACTTTTTTTGGTATCAGCTTCACTTTCAGGAATAAAATCGGCATGTCTCATCCGCCCTTTACCCGATTTAGTCCAACGATGGTAAATACCAAGTAGCTCATCATCAAAGGTATTATCAAAGACTTCGTTCAAGTATTCCCCTAACATGCTATCGGCACAATTAGGGGCTAAATTTTCAGCGGCATCATTAATAGCTATAATACGAAAAGAGTGTTTATTGTCTGGAATATCAAGACGACAAACAATTATGCCCTTAGATGATTCGTCAATTATCATTTTATTTACTTTTAAACTTTTGGTCACTTTATACCGTTCGGAAACAAGTAAAGCTAAGGAGATAGCGGTAAGAAACAAAACAGCAGAATAGCATTGTAACCAAAAGATATGATCTTCAATGGTGATACCGTAGACATTGAATGGACCTTGTCCATGCATGGTATACCAATGCGCTATAAATATGATAAGAAGTGTAACAAGAGCAGTCCCTTTAACTTTAAATTGTATTGCTGCCCAGATAACTAATGGAAAGACCATATAATTAAGCGGGATTATGTTATCTTTTTCCTCTTGAGAGTAGATGAGTATTGATAAAAATGCCGATGTAACTAATAATGCTACGGCACCTAATATCTGCTCTGAGGTTAGTTTTTTATATATAACTTTTTTATCATTTAAAGACAAAATAGCAGTGAGCATTATAATATTGCCAAGTGCATCAGCTGAAAACCAGCCTCTAAAAACACTCCAAAATTGATCAAAACCATATGATAATGACAGATTAACCGCTCCAGCACTTGCACCTAAAAAGGTACCTGCCAGTATGATTAATATAAAATAATAGAAATTTTTAAAGCAGATAAAAACGACACTTGGTTTATTCCGCTTACACATCAAATAAGCAATTGTCCCCCCTTCAATGATATTGGCTACAGCAAAACCAATGCTCAATGATAAACCTGTACCTGAAAGGATGTTTCCTAAATAATTAGCTAAAAATACAACTAAAAAAATGTATTTCCATAAAGGTTTAGGGCTCGCTAACAGGAACGCTACAAATATTGCATTAGGGGGCCAAAATGCACTTATATTCAGATTCGGAATGGTAAAAAATAAGGTAGAAAACTTTACACTGAGAAAGTAAAGAATCCCTATGGTAAAAATATAAATGCCACTTTTCCAAAACGACGTATTTGCGGGAAATTTATTTTCAAGGGCTGGTGACAAAAAATCTTTGTGAAAATATATCATTAAAAAGTCTTATTATAATGAAAACACCTTAAGGATAGTAATTGATGACAACTTATTCCAATGTAACTAACGCTTATTACTAACATGAAATAATTCCTCAAGTTTACTGAGATAATCCTTAGGAACAGAGTCTGTCGACTCAAGTGTATTTTTAACTTTGCTTAGCTCTATTTTTGCCTGAAAAGCAAAAACTGATGGTTGAATATGGTTTGATTTTAAAATCCTCTTAAACGCTGGCCCATTGATATTGTATTTCCGTTTTAACACTCTCTTTAATCCTCTTGCTTTATCGACATACTTACCTCACGAGATAAACAACCGTTGTCGGTTTTCCCATCATTTAACTCGATTATTTACCCTAGTTTAAGTTTTTCCAATACTTGTAAATCAAAGGCCGCGCAGTGTAACAAAGTGTTAATTTTGCTTCTGTTCTCTAGAGAACACTTTAATAATATCTATGTTTTAAACTGTCTAACGTTGAAACCAGAAGACCAACCAAAGCCTACAGCAGTATGCCATTTCATTTATTGAAATCATCTCAGAGTTCTATTGTTGAGCTTTAAAACCAGTCAAAGTCTAGTTAATTGGAGTATTTTAGTTGTAGTGAAGAAGTTGTGAAGTGTTAGAGAATGAGGTGCCTTTTTTATACACTGCAAAGCAACGGTTGATTTAGTTTAGGCAGCCAAGACTCACGAAGCCTACCTTTGCAGCGCGTTCTGATTCAGGATGTGAAGTAACAATGGCTTGATGCTGCTCTTCAATTATTTTCGCAGGACTGTCTAACGTGGTTGTTTGACTTTCTGCAGAATTGCTACTTTTTTTAGGTGCTTGTGGGTCAAATTGTTCTACGGACATATATTGCTCTGCTGCTCTAACTAGCTAAAACCTTAAGGTTAAAGCTTCATAATTGGTGATTTTAACGCCTATATTGCAAATTAAGGGGATTTGCTAGGCAATTTTTTAATGAGCGTGATTATACAGAAATGTTTGACCATAGAGAAATAACTAACAACCTTGAATAAAATTTTTGGTCCAAGGTTGTTTATAGATGCAATGTAAACTTGGCAGTTTCACCAAATATTTGGCATATTGTTAATGCTGAACGATAATTAAATTAACTTACTCAGTTTGTTCATGCTCAACTAAGCTTTTAAGTAATGAGCATATAGCACTATTCTGAGCTCTATAGGCTGTAGTTACTATGCATAAGAAAATACTGATAAGTTTCTTATTATTATTCTTGCCAATAATTGCAAATGCAATCGATGTGAAAAAAACTATTATCCTCACCACAGAAGATATGCCACCGTACTCGACTAGAATTAATGGTAAAGACAATGGTAAGCCTACAGACCCGTTATCTGGCATTTCAATAGATATAGTCAATGAATTATTTACCCGGGCGAATATAAAGCATCAAATATTAATTTACCCTTGGCAGCGCTCATTTAACACCGCAATGAATAATCATAATCATGCTGTTTTCTCTGCGACTAGAAATCAACAAAGAGAAAGGTTATTTAAATGGGTTGGGCCAATAGCTAACAATGATTGGGTAGTATTTAGCAAAAAAACGGCTAGTTATGATATTCAATCTATTAATGATATCAGCAATTATAAGGTAGGAGGCTATCAAGGAGATGCTTTAAGCCTGTATTTAGAAAAACAAGGAATTAACGTTGATAAAGCATCTGCAGATAAGTTAAACCTACAAAAACTGAAATATGGTCGCATTGATTTGTGGATTGCTGGTAACCTAGTTGGAGCTTACCGAGCAGATAAAGCTGGCATAGAAGTAAAACAGGTGTTCACTTTTAAAGATAGTGACTTATGGATTGCCTTTAATATCAATACAGACGATGAAATCATCAATAAACTCAACGATATTCTTACCCAAATGAAAAAAGACGGCAGTATTAATGAATTGGGAATAAACAATTCAGAAAAATATAATAATTAATATTGAATATCGACAGTGATGTCACCTGCCCTTTTATTTCACCTCAAGTGTTAAGTTACACCTTAACATAAATTTTCCAAATTGATTTTTACAATAACGCCTAAGACTTCATAAAACTTTCACTTCAAGAGCAGGTAAGCAAGCGATTGCAATAGGTACCACAAGAAAAGTGCTGTTAAGCCAACCACACGAACCAATCTTCAAATTTATTAATGAGGAGTTACATACCGCTTTGGCACATAAATTGATTGTTTATTAAAGCATTAAGCTTACAGCGATCTTTCGTGCTTTTTTGCAATGCAAATTGCTAAAACAGCCTTGAGCATTGCATTTTACAAATAGTGGATTTGTTATGAGTGATTTACATATCATTAGTCAGTTTGCAACTGCAATGCTCAATGCAGCAACTTTAGACGATTTACTCTGGGCAATTACCAAGAATATTGGTGAAAAATTGGGTTTTGATGATTGCGTAATTTATCTAAATATTAATAATACGCTTATTCAAAAAGCAGCATTTGGCATTAAAAACCCAAACGAACGTAATTTGTATAATGAAATAACAATACCTGTTGGTAAGGGAATTGTTGGCAATGTAGCTCAGTCAAAGACGAGTGAAATAGTACCTGATACAAGTATTGACTGTAGATATATTTGGGATGAATTTTCTGGTAAATCAGAGCTTACTGTACCTATTATCTATGAAAATAAAACTATCGGCGTTATCGACAGCGAATCATCCATAAAAAATGCATATTCACAAAACGATATGGAGCTTTTACAAATTATTGCCAATATTGCAGCTCCTCGTATCGCTTCGGCGCAATATTGCTCTGAATTGCAACAAACTCAATTGCAACTGGAGAAGTCGAATTGTGAATTATCAACCTCATTAAAGCAGCTGAAAGAGAGCCAAGAAGTTCTGGTCCAAACGGAAAAAATGGCATCTATTGGCTTATTAGCCGCAGGGGTTGCTCATGAAATAAATAACCCTCTATCATTTTCAATCAGCAATGTTTGCTTTTTCAAAGAGTGTATTGAGGATATTAACACTATACATCAGACAATATTTAGCCATAAAGACACTCCACAAACAGTCAAAAATCAATTGTTATCTGCTAACTATGTCCAAACCCTTCAGGACATAACTGACGTGGTAGAAGAAACTTCTAATGGCTTGTTAAGAATAAAAAATATAGTTTCTGATTTATGTGGCTATGCTAGAAATGAAGAAAAACTACTAGCCAATTATGATGTTAATAACGGCATCAAAATAGTTACCAATATCCTGAGAGGAGAAATTAACAATAACTGTCATTTAGAATTAGATTTTGGTCAATTACCAACACTCTATGGTAATGAAACTAAAATCCATCAAGTATTCATGAACATTATTCTCAATGCCGTACAAGCCTCACAGGGCAATGGTTTAATAACAGTAAGAACCTATCTAGATGATAACTTTGCATGCATTGATATTTCAGATAACGGCCAAGGTATTAATAACAAAAACCTTCAAAATATTTTCACCCCCTTTTATACAACTAAGCCCATTGGCAAGGGTACAGGCTTAGGTCTATTTATCTGTTATCAAATAATTACTAAAGATCACGGAGGACAAATTAAAGTATTTTCAAATCACCGTAAAACAACTTTTAGAATAATGCTGCCCCTTAACAACAAAAAGCAATTAAGCTTGCATAGCTGTGCTTAATTAACGTAATAGATTCACTTTTCTTTCGTTTATATCGGAATATGCAATTTAGTATTAGAAGTATTAGAAGTATTAGAAGTATTAGAAGTATTAGAAGTATTAGAAGTATTAGAAGTATTAATAAAATGATATGAGTGTCTTTTTTAACATTGATAAGCTTTGTTTCTTAAGTAAAATAGCTGTCCAATTATTTTACACTTTGAAAATACAATACAATTAAAAACCTTTACAACATTGTAATTAAATAGCTTTTATTAGTTGGCACAGTTAATGCCTATAAACAAACAACAAAAAAACAATAATATCATTCTTACTCCATGGAATGTATTAACAAGGACCTCAATATGAACTTTAAAATGTTAAAATCGGCTTTCGCTGGTTTGGTTTTATCTATTAGCAGCTTTGCTAATGCCGGGTTAATTGTTGAATATGACTTCTCAACAGCAACGTCAAGTACAACGCTTGATGCAACATTTGTGGAAGCCGATTATCTTGCTACAGGCTTAGCATTAAATAACCCTTCAAATAGTGCCACGTCTTTTGGAAACCACTTTTATCATAACGGTTGGGACTCTACTTTTAATGCTAATAAATATTATGAAACATCAATAAGTAGCTCTAACTCATTTTCATTATCTTCTCTAAGTTTTGCTTTAGAGAATTTAAGTGGCACATCATCTTATTGGCTTCGCTCAAGTTTAGACGGGTATAACTCTAATTTATCAAATGGTAGCTTTACCAATGGATTAGTAACTGATTTCTCTGTTGATTTATCAACATTGGGAGTTATCAATAGTCCAATAACTTTTCGCTGGTTTATTGCCAGTTCAGGTGTTGCTGGTTTTGCCAATCATGAGTGCGGTGGTGTTGCAACACAAGGTTGTGGGTTGGAAGATGTAGGACAAGACTTACAATTCTTTGGTCAGACTTCTGAAATTCCAGAACCTTCTACTCTTGCCATTTTCGCATTAGGTATTATGGGTTTAGTATCACGCAGATTCAAAAAATTATAATCTAAATTATCTTGGTTACTATTTATTTAGTCGGATAAGTAAAACATAAAGCACCATTCAACGGGTGCTTTTTTTTTGGCTTTTATTTACAAGTCCAACTTAAAGCTTACGTAAATTAAACTTATAAAAGGAACTAATACTCGAATAACCTTATTATCACGTTATGTTCTACGGTTAATTATTTCAAGCACATTACCATCAGGGTCAATCACCTGTAAAAGATCAACAGCCAAGTTTTTGTCCTGCCAGATACGCCCTGCCTTAACCCCTGATTGGTTCAGGCATTTTTTTAAAGCTGGTAAATCGGCGTTAGTGAATATACCTACTTTGTTAACCCCCTGCCATTGCTCGGCTAAAGATTGTGGTACTTGCTCTTTTGCGACTAATAGCTCTTCTTTAAAAAACACTTCAATAATAAAGTCGTCTTTATGCATTAATATGCCCGTGGTTTTACCGTCAGGAAATGCAAATTCTTTCACTGTATTTAACTTGAAGACTCGCTGATACCAGTTAGCTAATGAACTCCCTTTAGCGGCTGTGAACGCTATAAGGCTTGCTTCAAGTTGTACATTATCAAAACATTGAACAGCTTCAGATGGCTTGGTGTTCAGAGTATTAGCTGATACTTGGTTGCAGGTAAAAGCCATAATCAGCATTGAACTAATAAACCATGGCGCTTGTATCGTATTAATCATTTTTTTCTTTAGGGTATAAATCATTGATGGGATTCCAGTATTTTAGTTACGGTAGTTAAATATTTCATAGTTAATTATTTTTTAGTGGTTAGAACCATGCTTGGTAATATCATGGTATTGCCATAGCACATTAATAATATGCCATTGGCCTGCTTGGCTCTTCATCAAGTGCATATAATCTATCCAGTCATCAGCACTCAATTTTACTGAAGCAATACGTTGGTCGATATCTAGCACGTTAATATCAATACGTGGTGATTTAGGAAATTTATCACCATTTTTATTATAATTTTCGGCTACCCTCAGCATGCTTTTTCGGCTAGTTTCCATGACAAATTCATTGCCATCTTTTGCTTGCCAATAAGTTCGTTTAGCTAACTTAGAATGCAGTGCTCTTGCCATTTGGTCTTTTGAACTTTTATGTTGAGATTCTATATAGTCTCTCACTGCTTGTATTACTGCCGATTTATCACTAGCACTGCCTTTTTCGTTAGCAACACAGGTAAAAGTGGTGATTAATATTAGGGTAAATAAAGTAATGCGTACCATGAGTACTCCTTTAATTTGTCGATTTAGTAATTAGGATGATTTTCACCTTGGCAAATATAAGTAAACTGCAAGCAATTAAACTTAAGATAATTATCGGTAGCATCAATAAGTTGCTGGTAAGTTAAAAGTCTAATACCGTGAACGCTGGCAAATTTTTCAGCCTGAATATCCAACTTATCAATTGCCTGTCGAAAGTTGACTAAGTCAGTAAAACCAACAATGTCTTCTGCTTCATTACTTGAACGATAATAATCGGCCGCATAAACAAGCTTCTCTGCCGGGATAAACAAAATGAGGTTATGTGACGAATGTGCAGTAGCGATATCAAATACCTTAACAGCTGTATTGTTCGCAATGTTATTGTTGAGTGGCATCTCACTATCAACAAAAACTAGCCGTTTTTTATCAAACTCTGCCGGCATCCTATTTATAATTTCTTGGCTGTGTGCTTTTACCGTCACTATGTTGGTGCTTAACGGCGCTAGTTCATGTACTCCACTCAAATGATCGCTGTGGTGGTGCGTCACTACTAAATAGGTTAACTGTAATGGTTTAGCTAAGTGTTTTTTAAGGGCATCAAAGCGTTCAACAATACCAGCATAAGACTCTCCACCGATGACATTATTACCATTAACAATGAAAAGAGAATGCACTGCTGCTTTACCAACCAAATAAACATTGTCAGACAATTGTCTAACTGTCATTTTACTTGGATAAAGGTCCTTATTGCGTTGCTGGTATTGCTTAACATTAGCGAATTTATTTGGTAAAGCAGTGTTTAAAGTTACTTCTCGATTGATAACAACCATAGCTAATTCATTATTAAAAAAGCTTTCGGTTTCTTTAGCATAAGAAAAGTGTTTGCTATGCACTACATGGGAAAACTCAGTTCTTATCAGCCCTACACTAGGATGCTGACGTAATGTCCTTTTTATAAAGCCACTTTCTTTATTAATATAGATAGTCAATTGCTCACCATTAGGCAGCGTAAAAGATATGCCGTGAAAGGGTACTGCCTCAATAGTCATTTCTGAGAGTAATTTAGCTGTAGCGATATTTTCAGTGAGCAATTTCGCTACGCCAATATCGTTTAGCAACATGGCAAAACCAGAAATCGTTTGACGGTTAGCTGGTACAGGTTGACCATAGGTATTATCAAGCAAATTAATATTGTAAAATAAACCTTGGTTAAAGATACGGCGCATGAAAAAAGTGATCTCTCTTTGCTTGATAGACTGAGTTACTTGTGCACGATTAGTCGTAAAATCAACAATAGCTGTTCTGTCTATTTTGCGTAAGTTGAGTATTTCAGGCGTTTCACTTTGCCCTACCATAGTACGTTTATAGCTCTCTTTAATCGTTAAATTATCTGCGTTTGTTAGATATTCACCTCCATAAGCATTACTCACTTTATCAATTACAGCGCCGACATTTACAGCGTTAAGTGATACTTTTGTTACCTCAGTTGCTGCAACTGGCATAACTAAGCTAGTAAGCAAACTAATAATTAAGTAGCTACTCGATATTATTGGACCCATTATTTTCATTTCAACCTACTTCTTTTATCTGTGTTGCTGATTCAGCTTTCACACAAGGTTATCGTTTGTTAAACACCTGCTAATTAAACTATAAATCCATCTTAAATTTTCTGACTTTTTTCTGAAAAAACCTTTCAAAAGCTGATTTTTATTGACTTAACTCTGAAATAGCGTAATTTCAAACCAATGAGTTTTGTCTTTTCTTTGCGTTGTTTGATCATGTCAGTTATTAATCAAAAGTATCACTTTAACCAATGGGTTTTTGACCCCATTCAAGATCAGTTAACCAATACCACTGATAACGTTGTAACCAAAGTAGAGCCGCAAGTAGCCGCACTGTTAATACTATTAATCGAAAATAAAGATGAGGTTTTTTCTAAGCAACAACTTAGCGAACGGCTTTGGCCAAATACTGTGGTAGAAGAGAACAGTGTTTATCAGCTATTAACTAAGCTTAGAAAAATATTACAAGACCCGCCTAAGCAAGCAAAAATAATTAAAACCTTTCCTAAAAAAGGCTATCGATTTATCGCGCACTTAATTGATGCTCAAAACACGACAATAAAAACAGCAACTAGCATTAAAGAAGACAACATACCTGTTACTAACTCTAATTTTTTTAGCACTAGAGTTAAGCTATTTTCGATAATGTGCTTATTAATTGGCTTTAGTGCAATTGCTTATTTCTCTAAACAGACCAAAGAGCAACAAGTAAGCCAATACAATTCAAAAGACATTACCACGGACTTAGGGTTAGAGAGCTGGCCAGCGCCTCATCCATCAGGAAAAAGTATTGTCTATATCAAAGACGCTCAACAATTATGGTTAAAGCCAAAAGATGAAGTGGCAAGCTTATTGATAAACAGCGATAACGTATTGTCGAACCCAAGCTGGGATAGCAAGGGGGAAAGGTTAGCATTTTGGCAGGTAGGCACAACAGGCTGTTTATTAAACATTGTCGATCAACAAGGTAGTCAACTTGATAACTCTGGCAGTTTTGACTGCCAACGTGTAGCACGCTTGATATGGCTTAGTGACCATCAAATTATCGCGCTTTATCGTGATAAATCTGAATTATCAGCCTATCAATATACGTTATCTAAGCAAGGGTTCACGGAAATTCCTTTAATAAAGCAATCTAATGAACACTTAAGAACAGCAGTTAAAGCCTGGCATGACGAAGTTTATTATGTGCTAATCGATGCTGACTATAACAGCCGTTTGATCAATCAGCAGGGGCAAACTATTTTCCAATGGCCGTTCCCGGTAAAGTTTGCTTCTTTTGATAGTAAAAATCAGCGCCTATTGATTAATGATGAGTCTAAGCATCTCGGTCTATATAGTATTGGTATTGAAGGTGATAAACAAAGCATTGCCAAAACAGCGCGAGGAATATTTTCAACTATAGCCGCTGATAAGCAAGGCAACTTCTATGCTACCGTTGAAAATTGGCAAGTTAACATTCGTGACAAAGACCAATTGCCCATTTTCTCTAGCACTAGTTTAGATTACTTACCTGTCAGTAATGCTTTAGGTGAAATGGCTTTTATGTCAAGACGTGGTGGTTTTTGCCAAATTTATTTACAAGAAGGCGATAAGATTTCACAACTTTCTCAGTTTAAGAGTTATGACACGGTTAAGTTTTTACAATGGAGTCCAGATCTCAGCTTAATTTTAACCAACCGTGACAATAAAGCCTATATCTATAATCGCCAAGGTTTAGCGCAAAGCTTTACGTTGATAACTAATAACTTGCCTGTAAGTTTTGGCTGGTTATCAAATGAAAAGATCTACAGTTTTGATGGTGAATACCTACGCTATTACCAACTTTCTGGACAAAAAGTTGCAGAGTTTAAAGTAAATGCAGAGCAAGTGTATTATCAAATAGAACAGAAAACTTGGTGGTTATTTAATAATGAAAAGCTTAGCAGTGCTAAGGGAGAATTGTTAAATACAGAGCAGTTGAATACGCGCTTAGCCCTAACTGCTCAGCAGAGCAGAAAAGTATCCGACATTCGCTTAGTCACTAACATGCTTTATTGGAAGACCAAAGATGGGCAGCAAGATAACATCTGGCAGCTATCGTTAAGCAATGCCAATAGTGCCCCAACATTAGTAAAAAGCGGTAAGCTTATTTGGAATTATGATGTTAATAACGATAATGAGCTGACAGTTGCTATTAAAGAAAATATCGATGGTAATATACGTTTTTATCAGCAATAAATTGGCGTAGCATAAAAAACATAGATTTATTAAAACCTATGGCTAAAGCTAATACTCGCGTTAAACCCGTAATGGGATGGAATACTATTATTTTTTCCTCGGTTAATCACGTCGGGTGCAAACACTTCTTCATCTAATATATTGTCTAAATATAATGTGATTAACGTTGCTCCTTTTTCAAATTTCGGCATGCTCTGACCTAGATCTCAAATGAAGTTGGCAGTGAGCAGATTATAAGATTCAGGTATCTGATTGTTTAGCGGTATGCCTCTGGTTTTATTCAAATCAGTACTTTTTCCGACGTAGCGATTAAAAGCTGAAACAGACAGGCTGTTATTATAACTATATACAAAACCCGCTTTGACCATCTCATTTGGGGCAAAGGAGTCATCCTTAATTCCGGTATCCGCTTTACTGGTTTGATAGCTCCCATTAAATGTAAATAACAAGGTTTCTGATATTGATATCTTACCTTCTACTTCGATTCCTTGGTATTCAATTTCTCCCTTATTGATGTATTGTGGAGCAGAGCCTGCTTCAATAACTGCCGAGGTGATAGTTTCACTTTGCTTTGAATGATACAAGCTTACCGCCAGCTGTTTTTCTGTATCTTCATAAATAAGCTGTGTTTCATAGGTTTTGATTTGTTCTGGTTTTAGTGTCGAATTCCCTTTTAGCCCAGGGAGTCCACAAAGAGTTCAGTACCAAAAGGTGACCTAAAGGCTTCACCATAGGATAGTTTTAGCCACCAGTGTTCGCCAAGTTGTTTCACAAAACCTAGACGTGAAGATAAATCACCCTCTGATTCTTCAGGTCTGTTCCATTGAAAACCAACAACCACTTTAGTGTTAGCATTGACCATAACGGCGGTCTGTAAAAAGTAACTTTGTCGCCAAAATTAATGAAGTTCTAGGCCAAGTGCAAACTCACCTTCTAGGATTGAATAACTTGCCCCTGCAATTAATTCAAGACTTTCATTTATATTACCTTGAGCATAAACTTCTGCTTGTTGCTCTTTGCTGTCACTGGCTTGCTGGGAGTTTATTCGGTTATTAACTTGCCATGCTAGAAACTGATCGTTATATAAGTAATTTAACTTAAGCTGCCAGTTTTTGACTATTTCTTTATTATATCCAATGGCAATATATTTTTTTCGTCAGTGTAGACCTGCTCTACAAGTTTAAACAATCCGCCACCATTAGCTATCTCAAAATCGGTATATAAACTGGTAAAACTAAATTCCCCAATAGACCCTGATGCCACCAACGTCGTTTGCTTATAGCCACTAAAATATAGACCGGTATTACCAAATTCATCGGTAATGTTGTCAAAGGTATCACCGTCGCTTTTTTTTATGTTCACACCAAGAAAAACATCGTGGTTTTGACCCGAAAGTTGAGATGAAACACCTAGAGCTTTACTGTTAAAAGTACCTACCGAAGCTTCAACTTTTGTATTAGAAACTTCAGAATCACTGGCTTTTGTCACTTTATTAATTACACCTGAGAATGCGTTAGAGCCGTATAACACCGAACCGGGTCCACGAATAACCTCAATACGTTCAATCATTGATAGAGATATCCCATTATACAGCGCACTACTTGATCCGCCGTCATTGTCATTTTTAATTGGATTGCCATTTATTAGCACTAAGACACTGGTATCATTAATACCTGTATTGACACCACGCATAGAGAGTTTATGCTGTGGAAACACGTGAGAGGTAAGCACTAACATGCTAGTCATTCTATCTAAAACGTCCCTTAAGTTCCTTCCTCCTAACGCTTTGATTTCATGATGAGAGTATGCGGTGACATTACCTGCTGCGAAATTAACATGTTCTTCTTTTCTAGATGCAATAGAGACAGTAACTTGAGATAGCTCCTCTAAAGATAAATCAAAAAAGTTATTAGCGGCACTCACTTCAGATAATGCCGAAAATGATATAAATAGCATAATCATTGCTATCAACAGCTTGTTAAGCTTGTAAATAACTTTACTTAGGCAACTCACATTATATTCATCCTATGCCCATCCTTTGCTCATAACTTTTTGCTTAAACGATAACCGTCACTGCTTCTGCAAGAGTGTTATTTTATAAAATAACTAAACATAATCAGTCTAGTTGAAAGTGACTCACCAAAGTCCCCATTTCTTGCGCTTGTCCATGCAATGCTGAAGCTTCACCAATACCCTTTTCCGCTTCTTTAAAGAATAATTCCGATACATTATTGATGGAATTAGTATTACGACTTATTTCTTCAGTTACCGAGGTTTGTTCTTCAGCAGCGGTAGCAATTTGTGTTGCCATATCGGAAATAGTCCTAATAGCAACCGTTATATCAGCAAAGCTTTGTGATGCTTTTTCGGCATCAGAGACGCTAGTACTTGCTAACTCATGACAGCCCTCCATGGTTTTTACAGCTGATTGCGTACTTGATTGGAGTACTGAAATCATTGTTGTGATCTCTTCAGTCGAGCTATGTGTACGTTGTGATAACACCCTAACTTCATCAGCAACTACTGCAAAGCCTCTACCTTGTTCACCTGCTCTAGCAGCCTCTATGGCAGCATTCAATGCAAGCAGATTCGTTTGCTCTGCAATAGCACTTATGGTTTGCACAATGCCACTAATCTGCTGACTATTACGGTCTAATTCAGAAATAATTTCAGATGCCTGTGATACGTGCTGAGCTAGTTGTGTTATTGACTGCTGGCAAGTATTGGCAAGCTTTCCACCGACTTCACTGGTTTGCACGGTTTCATTTGATGCAGTTGCTGTTTGCTCGGCATTACTTGCTATTTCTTGAGTCGTTGCCGCCATTTCAGTGACAGCGGTAGCCACTTGCCCTACTTCATTTTGCTGTTCACTTGCCTGATCTGCCCGTAGTTGTGCCGAATTGCTAGTATCACTTGCCTGTGTGGTTAAGGTGTCAGTAACATGATTTATTTGGGAGAAAGTCTCGTGTAAGCGTTTTAAAAAATGGTTAGTTTGATCTACGAGTAACGAGTCGACATTGATATCGTCTATTTGTTTAGATAAATCCCCACCAGCAGCCTTTTCTACAGCGCCTATTACAAGGTTAGCTTCAACAAATTGTTTGTTTCCTTCAAATATATAATAGGTAGAAACGATAAGAGATAAAACTGCAAAAATCACATGGTAAACTAGAGGTGCTAATAGACCCCAACCAGTTTGCTCTCCCCAAGAAAAAATAGTGATAGGCTGCCCCCATAACTCAAGACCAATACTCTGACAATAGGTAAAGGTTAAGTGGTGAACAACTGTCAGTACAACAAAAACTAACAAAGGAAGCATATCTCGATAGCGAATGAGTATGGTAAAACCTAAGAAAAACAAAAAGTGCCCTTCACCCAGGCCATTAGATTGTTGCACTGTGATAACAAGTAAACCAAAAAGTGCTGTTGCCATAATTACTCGACACATTGTCGTACCAGGCATAATTTTATAAGCAACACTACAAGCTATTGTCATTACCAAGCCGCCAGCAATGCCTAAAAAGAAGTAACCGTGTTGAAGTGAGGTAATAAAAGCGACGGTAATGGAAAAAATCACCACGGATATAAGCAGTATTTTATCCGCAATTTTAAAGTCGGCTTCGAACTTTGATTTTAACTCTTTGGACATGTTTTTGTCATAATAGGCAAATAATGTTTTGAACATTTTACTCTCCGGCTAAAAGTATAATTTGATTTTTTGCTCAAGGTTAATTACAGAGCAGCATAATTTAACTCGTAAAACTGAATAATTCATTTTGCAATGTTTTCACTGAAATACTGTTAGGGTTATAGATCTTTACCAAACTCCAAACCTTATTTTTTCGGCGCAACAGATAGGTTTTACCTAAGTGCAATATTTGATTTTCTTTCTGCTTTATATTTAGGCCAAACTGGGCTGAAATGTCAGTTAATTGCTCAAACGGCATATGCAAACCAACAAATGAAGAATGAAACTGCTTAGCAAAATTTGATGCCGCTAATGAATTACTATTAACATCAATATCTACAAATACAACTTGTGGCCATTGGCTGCTATTTTGTTGTGAATCAATAAGTTGCCTAAGTGTTGATAATGTCATTGGGCAGACATCACTACAGCCTTGAAAACCAAAAAACACTAATGCACTTTCATTTCCCTTTTGATCCAAAAATGAAACGTCTAGTTCTTCATTTAAGGTCAAAGGTATAAAAGGAATAGCAAAAATAAAAGCGATTAATGCGAGCCACATAATCGTTCCTATTAACTTATTCTTTCTAACCTTAAAGAGCATCCTTCACCTTAAATATTCAATGACCACAGTCAATATTTATTAAGATTACCAATACACTAAAGTTAGTCGAAAAATATATTTTTTCAAAGGTTATTGATGAAACAGGTGCTTAACATAAAAGTTAAAAATAAGGTCTCGACATGAGGTCTCAATATGGAACAATTAATGACATAACCTTAAAAGTTACTAAACGATATTTAATTTAGTTTAGCTAAACTGAAATTAGCAAAACCACATTAGTTGATTTTAATGGCATGAAAGCGGGAAATTTTTTGTGCGAATATTAAGTAAGAGTAGATTGTTCTGTATTACTTTTACGAATAAATTTTGACGAATAAAAAAAGCCAATACTTAACCTAAGTATTGGCTTTTTAACGGTATCAATTGCTGAATTAGCGTCTCAACTATTTATTTTTCAGCGGCTATTTTACGCGCTTGATGCAGCTTCTTGTAACTTTCAATTAATCGTAGATGTTTATCTAAACCTTCTAATTGCATACTAGTTTCAGTTAGCCCATAAAACCTTACTTCACCAAACACCGAACCAACAACGTTGTTCATGTTTTCTTCACCAAACATTCTATTAAAATTACCAATATAGTCTTCAAGTGCCATGTCTTCATCTAAAGTAACTTCAAGTACGGCATTAACCGCTTGATAAAACAAACCACGCTCTACAGTATTATCATTATACTGTAAAAACTCACCGACTAGTTCAATAGCATCTTCAAGGGCGCCTAATGCTAAGCAAATGAGAATTTTTAATTCAAGGATCGTTAATTGTCCCCAAACGGTATTTTCATCGAATTCAATACCAATCAAAGTTCTAATATCAATGTAATTATCTTGCTGGCTCTCTTCTAATCGTTCAAACAAACTTGTTAAAGCCTCATCACTTAAGCTATGTAAGTTTAAGATATCTTCACGATAAGCTAATGCTTTATTGGTATTGTCCCAAATAAGGTCTTCAACGGGATATACTTCTGAGTAATCTGGTACAAGAATACGACAGGCAGTAGCACCAAGTTGATTAAACTCTGCAATATAAACCTCTTTACCCATGTCTTGCAAAATAGCCATTAAGCCAGTATTTTCTTCTTCATTGCTGCCAGAGAAATCCCATTCAACAAAGTCATAATCTTGTTTATCAGAAAAGAATCTCCATGAAATTACACCGGTAGAATCGATAAAATGATCGACAAAGTTTTCGGGTTCTGTTACCGCCATACTATTAAAAGTAGGCTTAGGTACGTCATTTAGTCCTTCAAAGCTACGACCTTGTAATAGCTCAGTTAAGCTACGTTCTAACGCCACTTCAAAACTCGGATGAGCACCAAATGAAGCAAAAACGCCACCTGTTCTAGGGTTCATCAGGGTGACACACATAACTGGGAATTGACCGCCAAGAGATGCATCTTTAACAACAATGGGAAAGCCCTGCTCTTCTAGGCCTTCAATACCCGCTAAGATGCTTGGATATTTAGCGATGACTTCTTTAGGTACATCTGGTAAAACAATTTCTTCTGCGATGATTTGTTTTTTAACTGCACGTTCGAATATTTCTGACAAACACTGTACTTGCGCTTCGGCTAAGTTATTACCCGCACTCATGCCATTGCTTAAAAATAAATTCTCTATTAAGTTTGACGGAAAAAATACTGTTTCACCGTCAGATTGGCGTACATAAGGAATTGAACAAATACCACGCTCTTTCATACCCGAGTTGGTATCGATAAGGTTTGAAGCACGTAATTCATTTTCAGGGTTGTAAATAGTTAAGCAATAATCATCTAGAATATCGCTCGGTAATGCATCATCTGCTGCTGGCTTAAACCACTTTTCATTAGGGTAATGAACAAAATCACTGTTAGCTATATCTTGACCAAAAAATTGGTCATTGTAGAAAAAATTACAGTTAAGGCGTTCAATGAACTCACCTAAAGCAGAGGCGAGTGCGCTCTCTTTCGTAGCCCCTTTACCATTGGTGAAACACATAGGAGATGCAGCATCGCGAATATGCAGCGACCAAACATTTGGCACTATGTTTCGCCATGACGAAATTTCGATTTTCATACCAAGATCAGCTAGAAGTCCTGACATATTGGCAATGGTTTCTTCTAAAGGTAAATCTTTGCCTAAAATAAAAGTACTCGCGTTGCCATCGGGTTGTTGCATCAACATGGCTTGCGCATCTTCTTCAAGGCTTTCAACGGCTTCAACTTTAAATTCAGGGCCTGTCTGCACAACTTTTTTAACCGTACAACGGTCAATCGACCTTAGAATACCCTTTTTGTCTTTCTCTGAAATGCTCTCAGGTAATTCCACCTGAATTTGAAATATTTGGTTATACCTGTCTTCAGGGTCAACGATATTATTTTGCGACAATCTGATATTTTCAGTGGGAATATCACGAGCATTGCAGTAAACCTTAACAAAATATGCTGCACACATTGCTGATGACGCTAAAAAGTAATCAAAAGGCCCAGGCGCTGAGCCATCACCTTTATAACGAATAGGCTGATCAGCGATGACAGTAAAGTCGTCAAACTTGGCTTCAAGTCTGAGGTTGTCAAGAAAGTTAACTTTGATTTCCATGGGTATATTTCCGGAGTTATATGCAGCCAGTTGGCAGATTAATCTTAATGGCGCTAATTATCGGATTTTTTTTCTCATTAGTCTTGGGTTATTTTATCAATAATGAAATATATTTTTGAAAAGTGTTGGTTAAGCTTAATCACAGACGTTAATTGCGGGGACAAGTCCCCGCTAATTTATTTCATAATGATTTCCCTTAATCGATATTCGCCAGTTAAGGTTCTAACTTCAGGGTATTTTGCGGTAATTTCGTTGGATTCCTTCTCATCTTTATCACTCCATTTTTTCATGAACTCTGCGTACTTTTTCTTGCTAGGCTCAAGATCTGCAGCACTTTCAAATGTCACCATAAGCATCATATTAAAGTCACCACTTACAGATAAGTCACTACCGTAAATTTTCCAATCTTTAATATAGCCAAGCTCTTTTTGTATTTTAACCGCTTTCACCCAGCTTTCTCGTAAACCCGCTAAATAGACATCCCCCATATTAGGATCAATTTTAACAGTGGTTATTGCGGTTATCTCAGTGCCCAAGTCGTAATCTTCATAAACTTCTAGTCGGTCTTTTGCAACTACTGAATAACTAAATAAAATACAGAGTAAGGTAATTAATCCATTTTTCATTTTGTTTCTCCTGTTAATGAAATATTAAATGGCGCTCATTCATCACTGATTAGCCATAAATAAGCTAGGCATAAGTATAGATGATTTAAAACACTCTGCTTAACCTGCACTTGTTGTGCGAAGCATAGGCAACTAGCTTTAATCATTTGCTCTACTTTTAGCTTATTTTCGGATTAAAATTAGTGCTGAAATTTAAAATTGAACGGATAGGTCTATACTTAATCGGCTTTGATTTTTTTACCAAATCAATACCGAAAAGTTCGGTAAAACAACCTAGTTTTTGTATGATTCACCGCAACAAACTACCCAGAACAGTGCAAATAGAATTAAGTTAAATTTCAAGATAAAAATAACAACGAGGAATAAAGATGACTTTACTTTTAAAATCGCTATCTCTTGCCAGCTTGGTACTCTCTTTTAGCTGTTTTTCAGCTGAGCTCACTTTAACGGCTAAAGACAATTTCACCCTAAAGGCTGATTATTATCAGGCTAAAAATAAGGGAGATAATGCTGTGCTCATGCTACATCAATGTAATTATAATCGCAGTATGTATAACAGCATTGGCAAACAATTATCAGAGCAAGGAGTTCATGCTTTAAGTCTTGATTTCAGAGGCTTTGGCGAAAGTATTAATACAGAGTTCAATGTTGAAAAACTTGCCAATTTGCCGCAAAAAGAACGCAGAAAACAATGGCAAACCATGTCTGCTCACTGGCCAAGTGATGTCAAAATAGCTTTTGATTTTTTAAATAATAAAATAACTAAGGAAGGAAAAATTGGTGTAATAGGCGCTAGTTGTGGAGGCTCACAAGCAATTACGTTAGCTGAAAAAGAAACTATCGCGGCGATAGGATTTTTTTCCTCAGCACAACGAGATGAAAATATAGCGCGTTATAAAGTGGCATTAGCAGATAAACCAACACTTATCATTGCTGCTGAAGAAGATGGCCGCACATTTACTAGCGCTCAACAGTTGTTTACCACAGCAAAACATCCAAAGAGTAAAATGATATCTTTCAAGGGCAGTAAGCATGGTTACCCTTTGCTTGAAGTTGATCAGCAATTAGACGAGTCTATTGTTAACTGGTTTAATGACCAATTATCGAAATAAGTAGCGTTTACATAGAAAGTAACTAACTTACCATTAATAGTGTTTACCGCATTTTCACTTCTTCTCGGTAAACACTGTTAAATAGAGTCATCGACTATAATCTGCACGCCTTTGCATTGCTATAGGGCTTTTATCAACCCATTTAAACAAATACATAATGATCAATTTTGTTATGGCACTAGTAATTGCAAGAACCATTAATGGCCAGCCCGTCGCAAGGCCCATACTCAAAGCAAAAGCGATCGTTGACACATCCATCATAAAAATAAACTGACTCATTTTTAAATCAACAGCGCCAGTATCACCTGATTTGATAATTAATTTTATTTGATGGAAATACCCTTGAGCAATTAGCAAAGAGATTATTAAAATAATTAAAGTTGATACCTGCTTCTCTTCATCAGCGTAGGTTTCCCCATAAAATAAGCCTGCAATGGCTACAGCAAATGAAAGCAACATAACTATAAAACTTAAAACTGATGATTTATTACGCCTATCCATTAATATTTCATACAGAATAATACCTACTAAAGCAGAAGCAATAAAACGTGGCCAAACAATATAGTGATTAAATGGTTCGATTGAATAGCCATAGATAAAAAAAGACAGATAGGCCAAAAAACTTACCGTAAATTGGTTAATTGATAGTAATTCCGTCGGTGTGCCATCAAGGCTTTTGTTACGCTTTCTTCGCCAAATGGTTTTTACCTGAGATAAAACACCATACAAGCTAATAAATATAAATGTAGTATTAATCAATCCAAAAAAATTATAAGCACTCATGTTTACCTCCTATTTATGAAGGCGCAATTTAAACCCAGACTGTCGACAATGTAAAGATAAAATCAATTTATAATTAAATAATGTTATCACAGATAACTATATTGCCGACAATACAAGGCTTCATCAGAAAATAAACATATATGAATAAAACCCGATATATGGCAAACGTCAGTGACTTTTATTATTGGCTTTCGTGGTAATATATTTTCTCAATATTATTGATAAACCTCACCACAACCCCCATCTAAAGCGTTTAACTTTCACACCTTAGCCTTTTATGCGTTTATTAAAATCAACTACTCACCCCGATATCAATGATCTGTCTGCTAAACGTTTCATACGTAAAGCAACGCGAGCCATTGTTTTAAATGGTGACAACATTCTTCTGCTTTATACCAAACGTTATCATGACTACAGTTTGCCTGGTGGCGGCATTGATGAAGGCGAAACGAATATTGAAGGGCTGATTCGTGAGTTAAAGGAAGAAACGGGAGCTCATAACGTACAAAACATTACCGAATTTGGTTTATATGAAGAATTCAGGCCTTGGCATAAAACAGATTATGATATTGTGCATATGCAGTCGTATTGCTATGTATGCAACATAGATGATGAGTTGCTTGATCCTGAGTTGGAAGCACATGAGCTGAGTAACGGTATGCATCCTGTATGGATGAATATCCATGAAGCTATTGCTCATAACGAAGAGACAATCGCTAAAAGCAATAAAAAAGGCTTATCGATAGAGCGAGAAACATTCCTGCTAAAACTCATTGTGAGCGAATTATTGGAATAGTTCACTCTTTAGCAAAATACCCAGGTCATACCCAGCTATATTAAACTTGACCGAATATGACATTTTCTCGGTTATCTAACCACATTGGTTGCTTGGCCATTACCTTAGTAAACATAGGGCTTTGCAAATAATGATTAAGCCATTGTCGGGTTTTCGGATAAGCCGATTGTAAATACCATTGACGCTCTACCCGGGCAAATTGTCGTATAAAAGGCAATAAAGCAATATCAGCTAAACTTTCCTTAGCTGACATTAAGAAGGCATGGCGAGTTAAACGCTGTTCTATTTTGTTAATGTAGACTTCACAAGCCTCTCTTCGCGTTAAAAGATCATCTTCTCGATAACGCTTTGCGCACTTGTATTGTTCTAGACAAGTTTTAAAGTTTACGTCAAAGTCATTAATTAAAGTAAGCATTTCTTCTAAGCTGCCTACCTCTTCATTATGTAATAAGTCGCTTGGGTCACTTTCTTTTAATGCCCACAACATCACCTCTAAACTTTCATCAACAACAGTGCCGTTAACTAATACTAAAACAGGTACCGTCGCTTTCGGTGATGCCACTATCAACTCTTCAGGTTTGTTACTTAACACCAAATCACGTAACAATATTGGCTGTTGTGATTTAAAAATCGCTATTCTGGCGCGCATGGCGTAAGGGCAATTTCTTAACGAATAAAGAATGGGCAGTGTATTAGCTCCAATACTGTTTTTATTGACGTTTTCACTCATTGTTATGTAGATTCCGGCAACCTGCTTAATATTTACTAATTTTAACGGTATTCATTAGCAAAATATATCGGTAAAATCCCCCTCTTTGAAATTTAACTGCCGAGTTATTGGCATTTAGTAAATAAACGAGTTGTATAAATGAGTCCTAAAATTGAATTATTAGCCCCTGGCGGCGATGTCGATGCGATAAAAGCAGCAATTATTGCTGGTGCCGACGCCGTTTACTGTGGTTTAGACACTTTTAATGCGCGAAATCGCGCAGCTAATATTTCTTTTGACCAACTCGTCGGCATTATCAGGCTTGCGCATCAGTACGACTGCCAGATATTCTTAACATTGAATATCGTTATTTTAGAGCGTGAGTTTAAATCACTGACAAAGCTATTATCTAAGCTTGCTAATACCACACTTGATGGTGTTATTGTGCAAGATTTAGGACTGCTTTATATTCTTAAAAAGCACTTTCCTACGCTTGATATTCATGCATCAACTCAATTAACTACCCATAACATTGGGCAGATTCCTTTTCTTAAAAAGTTAGGGGCCTCGCGGGTTAATTTATCAAGAGAAATGAATTTAAAAGAGATCACCACAATTACTGCAGTTGCACATGAGCAAGACGTGCTTACTGAAGTTTTTGTACATGGTTCTTTATGTGTAGCTTTCTCGGGTTTATGTTATTCAACCTCTGCAAGTGTGGGTAACTCAGGCAACCGTGGTCGCTGTAGCCAAGCTTGTCGCGAAGAGTATGAAACCACACCTTCAGGTAATAACTTTCCGTTAAACCTCAAAGACAACTCAGCATTTTTTGATTTACCAGCACTTATTGAGGCCGGTGTTCACTCGTTCAAAGTTGAAGGCCGAATTAAAGGCGCCAGCTATGTGCACACTGTTATTGATAGTTTCCGCAAGCAAATTGATGGTTTTGTTACCACAGGCGAGTTAGTTGAAGACGGTGAGCGACTCTATAAAGTATTCAATCGAGATTTAACCAACGCATTTTTGCGCGGTGATTTAAACCAATCAATGTTTATTGAAAATCCGCGTGATAATTCAAAGTATCACGCCATCGATCAAAGTAATGCTATTTCTGTTGTGCAAATCCATGAAACGGAACAACAACTAAGTAATGAAAAAGAGCAAATTAATGTAACGGTGCAAGATAAAATAGAGCATCTAAGCATAGCAAAGCGTCCATTAACATTATCCTTTAGCGCGGAAGTAGCAAAACCATTAACGGTTACAGTAACAACAGAAGAGTTTACTCCCGGAAAAACAACCAGTGAAGAAAAAATCTTTACAGTTCAGTCTAAAAGTTTGCTCGTTGCCAGTGAAAAGAATTGTATTGATAAAGGTGCGATAGAGAAACGCTTTAAAGGCTTTAACAATGCAGAGTTTAACTTAACTGCTCTAAATACAGATGGCGTACCGCAAGGAGTAAGCCTACCTTTTAAAGACCTTACTTTATTAAAGAATCAGATAGCGGCATTACTCAATAACGATAAAGCAATTTTACCAGAAGTAACTTTGCCAAAGTTAATACGTCATCCTAAAACAAGTGAGATAACTAATAACGAGAGCAAAGCAAAACTATCGCTATTAATCTGTGATGAAAATGATAGAGCTCTTAGCGAGATAACTAACGCAGATGTCTACTTTAAATTACCTGATGCCTACAAACGTGGTTGTACCAAGTATGTCGATTTTTTCAATAACAACCCACGCCTTATTCCATGGTTTCCTTCGGTACTCATTGGCAAAGATTATGATGTAGCAATCAATATATTAGAACAAGTAATGCCGAAGTTAATCGTTACCAATAATACAGGTATAGCCAACAGAGCCTTTGAGCTTGGTATTGAGTGGATTGCAGGGCCGTTTCTAAATACCACTAATTCCTATGCGCTTTTGGCAATGAAAGAGGAATTTAATTGTAGTGGTGCTTTTATTTCCAACGAAATAAATCATCAACAAATGAAAACCATTGCTCGCCCAGAAAACTTCAAACTGTTTTACAGCGTTTACCACCCCATTTTATTAATGACCAGTCGACAGTGTTTCTTTCAGCAAAGTGTTGGTTGTGAAAAGCCGCGTATTGATAATGGCTGTATGCTGTCTTGCGATAAATCAACCAGTATCACTAACCTCAAAGGTGTCTCATTTGCTATTGATAAACAAAAAGCTGGTTACCCAAGTATTTACAATAAAGATCAGTTTTTAAATACTGAGGTCATTAACGATTTAGCACAGTTATTTGATGGTTTCATGATTGATTTAACTAACATAGGTGCAGGTGATAAAGAGTCACCTGAAAAAGCGGTATTGATTGAACAATTTGAACAATTGCTCAGTGGTAATACTAACAATAATGCCCAAAGTTACGGTAAAACGGTCATGTCAGAAAAACAATTAAGCGCCCAAGCGACGCTTAACGAAATAGTTCCTGACTCTACCTTCAGCCAATATCATACTGGCCTGTAGTTAAATTGACACAAGATAACACAACAGGCCGTTAAGCAAATTATAATGAACGTGAGTTAGACTTTAACGCCTAATTCACGTAAACGTTCTAATAAATAACTGGCTTGTGTATGTTGTTCAGATAAAACTACTTCACTGCGTGGATGTAAAAACAAAGGCAAAGAAATACGAGATTTATCACTGCCCTTTCCTGTCGGATTAATAACCCTATGACTTGTCGACGGGAAATAACCACCCGATGCTTCTTGTAACATATCACCAATATTAATGATTAAGTTACCGAAATCACTTGGTACGTCCATCCATTCACCGTTTTGACGTTGAACTTGTAAGCCGGGCTCATTGGCAGCAGGCAAAATGGTCAATAAATTAATATCTTCATGGGCAGCAGCTCTGACAGCGCCAGCCTCTTCGCTTCCGGTAAGTGGTGGATAGTGCAATACACGTAATAAGGTATTCGGCGTATCTTTAATCATATGAGATAACGCTTCAGAATATTTGTCTGCGACATCAGCTGGGCTGTGTGCCTCTACCCAATCCAGTAACTCAGCCGCAAGCAGTGATGTTAAGCGATAATATTCAAGAATTTCATCTTTAAGTTGCGTTGGGATTCGTCCCCAAGGGTAAACATGAAAATACTCTTTAATATCTTTTTTACTATGACCTTTAGCTGTTTCAGATATTTCAGCAGAAAAATAGCCATCTTGTTTTTCAGGATTAAAAGCAAAGCCCTTTTTTTCTTCACTTAGAAAAAAGGCCTGCCAGTTTTTATATATAGACTCTACCATCTCCTGCTTAATAGGATGATTAATTAGCACACCAAAACCTGTTTCACGTAAACTTTTTACAAACTTTTCAGGTGCATTCTTGGCTGTATAATCGACAACTTGTACTTGCTGTTCTTGCATGGCTCTCTTTCTCTTTAAAACATAATGTAGAGATTTTACTCTTTTGTCGCTTTTGTTCAATAGTGCAAAGCAAGAAACCTGACCATTTGGTTGATTTATTTTAAAGGTGAGCTTGCATAAATTACCACCATTGGTTAGTTTAGTTTTATTTTTCAGACTATTAAAAGGGCTACTGATGACTTTCAGCACTTTCTTCTGGCAAAAGCTATATCGATACAGCTTATCTTTCTTGCTTATTTTCACAAGCTCAACACTTTGGGCACAAACATTTGTCATTTTAGCCGACATGCCATATAGCAATGAAGAAAAAGTCATGCTGCAAGGCCCTCAAGGACTATTATATCAACTGATCAATGAAACTAAGCCAAGTGTTGTTATGCACCTTGGTGATTTAAAAGCTGGCGGTATTTCATGTACGGATGAGTTGTTAAGTGAGCATAAAACCCTATTAGCCCAGATCTATCCCGGTAAAATGATCTATACCCCAGGAGATAATGATTGGACAGATTGCGATAGAGCATCATTAAGTCAAAGCTTTGATGAATTAGAGCGGCTCGACTACTTAATCCCATTAATGTTCAACACACCACCACTATTAGACAAGCAGCTCTCTTCAATAAACTCTCAAACTGAGCAGATAGAAAATAAGCTATGGATTAACGATCGTTTGGCAATAAGTACTATACATCTCGTTGGTACTAGCAATGGTCGAGCTCACATAGGTAAATCTAATCAAGAAAAAGCTATTGATATAGCGAATACCCGAGATAAACAAAACCTTCAGTGGCTCGAAAGCATTGAGGGTAAATCAACAGAATTTGATGCTTTGGTCATTGGTTTTCAAGCTGATATTTATCAAAAGAAAGTTTTAGAAAGTGGTGCTTGTGATGATTCAAAACTAAAAACTTGTGATGCTTTTATCGCTTATCGACAAGCATTTGAACAGTTAGCCAAAAAAATCAATAAACCGATTTTAGTTAGCCACGGTGATACTGGCGATTTTTGTTTTGAACAGTTAGGTGAAAATTTATGGCATTTAAATGCCGCAGGAGATTTTCGCTACCTAGATGCTGCCAAAGTGACTTTCAATAAAAACTCAGTTGAAAAACCATTTACAATACAAGGGCTCATTAATACGACTTTGCCAAACACAGCTTGCAACAATGACTGATTGAAAAGAGAAGGAGCTTTATGGCAGTATAAATTGAATGATTAATAGATTAATAGATTAATAACATGGAAGAATAACATGAAAAAAGTCATAACCTTATGCACCTTACTTATTATCAGTCTAAGTAGTAGCCACGTTATCGCAAAACCCGAAAGCATTGCCACGGCAAGTGATTATGAGCAAGTATTAGCGACATTTATCAATAAAGAAGGTCCAGGTGTTGCTGTAATTGTCAGCCAACATGGTAAAGTGCTGTACAAAGCTGCCCGTGGTATGGCAAATATAGAACATCAAGTTCCATTAAAAACAGACAGTGTTTTCCGCCTTGGCTCTATTACTAAACAGTTCACTGCCGCTGCAATCATGATGTTAGCTGAGCAAGGTAAACTTTCCATCAAGGATGATATTCACAAATATATACCTGACTTTCCCACAGAAGGCCAAACGGTCACCATAGAAAATTTATTAACACATACTTCTGGCA
>Ga0114909_1000503_pt1 | contig 28443 bp, 25 predicted proteins | sample MalvireepMed_906_FD_87290 | JGI IMG/M metagenome (GOLD analysis project Ga0114909, IMG submission 87290) | Marine viral communities from the Global Malaspina Expedition - Malaspina viral metaG DeepMed_906 | ecosystem: Environmental > Aquatic > Marine > Oceanic | place: Mediterranean Sea...
GCTAATGCCGCTTGTCTTAGCGGTTCACCAGCTTTAATTTCGCCACTAAGAATTTTCTCTCTTAGGGTCTCAACCACGAGTTGCGTTCTTGTTTTGTATACTATGGTCATAAAATCTTCCTAATAATGTTGCATACATTATAAGGAATCATCAAAATAACGCCATAGATAACACCATTAAAAAAGGAGCTATTTTGCAATAACTCCTTTTTATCTTATCTAAAAAGCCATAATCGCATTACTTTAATAGTGATGGTAGCAATTCAGCAGGCATGTTTTGATAACAAATAGGACGTTGGAAACGCTTTATTGCTTCACTACCAACTGAAGTGGTGCGAATATTTGTTGATGCTGGGAAAGGACCACCATGGTTCATTGACGCACAAACTTCAACGCCAGTAGGCATTTGATTGTAAATAAGACGACCTACTTTATGAGCAACTGCATTAGCAACCGTTTTAGCTTGCATTAAATCACTATCAAGACCGTGAATACTTGCCGTTAAATTACCTTTTAATAAAGTAATTAATCGCATCATTTCGGCTTCATTCTGGCAGTTCACAATCAGCGCACAAGCACCAAACACTTCTTCTTGCAAAGCAGCATTATTAGTGAAAGTTGTTAAATCGGTGCTAAATAACGCAGCCTGACATTCATGTTCTTGTCCTGACTTTGCTTGCGCAAGTAATTCTACGCCCTCAATAGCTTGCCATGATGCTACGGCTTGTTTATAAGAACCGGCTATCCCCGGAGTTAGCATTACACCTGCTTCTAGCTCACTTACTGCTTGACTCGCACTTGTTACAAACGCCTGCTGACCAGCACCATTTACTGTTACCCAGATACCAGGGCTAGTACAGAACTGTCCTTGCCCCATAGCAAGTGAGGCTACCAGGCCTTGACCAATTTCACTGCCATCTTGCGCTAACTTATTCGTTAAAATAAATTGCGGATTCACACTACCTAACTCACCATAAAAAGGAATTGGTTCACTACGCTGATTAATTTGTGCTTGTAAAATCATGCCGACACGTTCCGAACCAGTAAACCCTACCGCTTTAACTAATGGGTGGGTAACTATCTGACTCGCGATTGCATAATTTTTTCCCTGAATAAGTGAAAATACACCCTTATCAATTTGACAAATAGCTATCGCTGCCAAAATAGCTCGTGCAACCAACTCTGCTGTACCAGGGTGTGCAGCGTGTGCCTTCATCACCACAGGACAACCAGCCGCTAGTGCAGATGCGGTATCTCCACCAGCAGTTGAGAAAGCTAAAGGAAAATTACTTGCAGCAAAGACTGCGACAACACCTAAAGGTAAGTATCCTAGGCGAGTCTCCGGTTTAGGCAAAGGTTCACGTTGTGCATCAGCCAAGTCGATAATTGCTGCATATTCACCTTTATCTAATAAATCAGCAAATAAATTAAGCTGACCTACAGTCCTGCCTCGTTCACCTTGAATACGCATCGCCGGTAAACCCGTTTCAGCACAAGCTGTATTAACAAGCTCATCACCTAAGGCAATAATTTGCTCACCGATAGTGCGTAAGAATTGCGCACGTTGTGCTGCAGGTAATTCACTATAGCTAGTAAATGCATCATTAGCACGGCTAATCGCTTGAGCAACTTCTTGTTCTGTAGCATCAGCAAACTTAGTCGTCATTGCTTTATTTTCAATGGCATTAAAAGCAACAAAGCCATTCGTTGTATCACCGCTAAACTCGCCGGCAATTAAATTTTGTCCTGAAATTGTCATATTATTTCTCTTTCTTAAATAAATAGTTATGAGTAGCAAATAAAAGCTAATTCACTGTGAAAGTTAGTTAACAATAAAACCAAAAGCATATGGGTCATCGTCATCAATCGTAATAGTGTTTTGCCCGAAAACATGTGCCCAGCCTTTTATGCTTGGCATAATAGCTGTAATACTACCGTTAGTAGTTTTTAGCTCAACTGTACTTTCAATTTTACCAATGAACTGACTTCCGATATAACTTTCATGAATAAATCGTTCGCCTTGCTTTAACTTTCCTTTGGCAAAAAGCTGCGCCATGCGGGCACTAGTCCCAGTGCCACAAGGTGATCTATCAATGGCTTTATCACCATAAAAAACGGCATTGGCGGCATCAGTATTATTATTTTGTCCTTGCCCTGTCCAGAGTACATGGCTAACACCGCACACTGTCGGATCTTGCGGGTGCACACAAGAAACAGCTTTACTGGCAGCTTCACGTACTATGGGGCTCCAACGTAAAATATCACTTGCGCTCCACTCATCAATGCCAGGAAAATTATCTTGTGGCTCAACAATGACATAAAAATTTCCACCATAAGAAACATCTACGGTCAAACAGCCTAATCCCGGAATATCTAGCTGAACATCTTGATGAGCTAAATAAGCAGCGACATTGAAAATTTTAACTGAGCTTACTTTTCCTGCTTCTTGGGTATATTCAACATTAATTTGTCCAGCTGGCACATCAAGCACCAACTTGCCTGGCTCTTTAGCAATGATAAGCCCTGCTTCAATGGCAGAGGTTACTGTGCCTATGGTGCCATGACCACACATTGGCAGACAACCAGAGGTTTCAATGAATAAAATACTCGCATCGGCATTGTCGCTGCAAGGTGGATAAATAAAAGAGCCAGACATCATGTCATGCCCACGAGGCTCAAACATTAAACCTTGTCGGATCCAATCATAATTTTCTAAAAAATCTTGACGTTTTTTACTCATGGTATCGCCCTTTAAATTAGGGTGACCACTAGTAACTAACCGTACAGGATTTCCGCATGTATGAGCATCAATACAGGCAAAAGTACCTTTAATCATATATGTCCTTATATGGTAACCGTTCAGTCAGTTTTCATCATTGGCTGAATAGTTACCTCTTGGTAATAATTAATCTAAGTTAAATTTTGATAAATCAATGTGAGTTGCTACTGCAGGGTATACGCCTTGCCAATTTATATTTTTCATCTTGTTCTCATCTTTTTTTCAAAATAGGTGAATACTGTATTAAGCTAAATATATAACGCACATTTGGTTAAATAAGTATTGCTAGTGTTTATTGTGAATATTGTATACAATCTTTTCAAACAGGCAAGTATAAAATTGTTATTTTTTTAAATAGCACTATTTTTCGCCAAAAATACTTTGATAGGAAGGTTATAATGAAGCAATCAGGGCAGCGATCAAATGGCCAATTACTTAATCAAGAACATAACAGCATTGCAGTAATAGGTGCAGGCATTGTTGGTATTAACTGTGCCCTTTCACTACAATCGCAAGGGTTTCAAGTTACCTTAATAGATAAAGAAGGTGTTGCTGCAGGTTGCTCACAAGGTAATGCAGGACACTTTGCTACAGAACAGGTTTTCCCATTGGCTGAAGTTAGCCTTCTATGGCAGCTACCTAAGCTACTGCTCGACCCACTTGGCTCTATGGCGCTCTCCCCTCGTTACTTTCCCAAAGCAGTTCCCTGGTTTATTCGCTTCATCGCTAACATGCCAGCAAGAGTTCGTAATAAAAACAGTGATGCAATTAAGTCTTTAAATAAAGAAGCAATTAGTTATTACCTACCTTTATTAAAAGAAGCACAAGCTGAACACCTTTTAATACAGCAAGGTAGTTTACTCGTGTATGAGAAAACACCACTATCAATAATAAAGCAACAATGGCAACACTATCATGATGCTGGCATTGCAGTAGAGCTACTTGATAAAACTCAGGTTTTAGCATTAGAGCCTAATTTGTCACAAAAAATCACTTATGCCTTATATTTCACTGAAGTTGCCCATACACCAAGTCCCGCTGAGATTTGTCAGCAGTTAGCACAATTAGCTTTTAGCAAAGGAACTGAATTTAAGCAGCTTTCCGTTAAAAATATTACCACTAATGCTAAAGGCATTAACATCACTGATGGTGAACAGACGCTGTGCTTTGACAAAGTAGTGATCGCGACAGGGGCATGGTCAAAGAACCTGCTAGCTCAATTAGATTATAAACTTCCTTTAGAGGTGGAGCGCGGTTATTCATTAGACTTACCTAAGCAAGATAATACAGAAGTTGATGAATCAGCATTGCATCGCCCTGTTGCCTCTGCCGAGAGACGATTTATCATGACACCAATGCAGCATGGTTTACGTTTATCAGGTACAGTTGAGTTCGCGGGATTACAGCAAAAGCCAAATTTTAAACGTGCGGATATGTTGTATCAGCACGCTAAGAATATAATCAGCAAGATTGTTAAGTTTGACGAAAATCAGGCCAAAGATGAACAACGTTGGTTAGGTTTCAGGCCATCTTTACCAGACTCCTTACCGGTTATTTGTCAGGCGCCAAAACATAGCAATGTCTATTGTGCTTTAGGTCATCAACATTTAGGGTTAACTCAAGGGGCAATCACAGGGAAACTGATAGCACAGATTGTTTTAGGTGAAGAAACTGACATTGATATCAAACCATTTTGCTTAAGTCGTTTTAATTAGTTACTTTTGTATAGCCTAGCCAAGATAAGTTTAGACTAGGCTGATATTAGCTGGGTTTGATTTCATAAGTGCGACCCTATTATGGATAGGCACCTTAACTTGGAAGCAAACCCCTTGCTCAACCTCAAGGCACTTTATTGTGCCGCCTAATTTAGCGTCAACTAAATTAAAGACGATATTTAACCCCAAACCCGAGCCACCTTGGCCACGTTTAGTGGTAATGAAGGGGTCAAAAACCTTGTTTTTAACTTCTCCACTGATACCTTTACCGTTATCTTGATATAACAACGTTAAATAACCATTGTTTTGAGTAAAGCTAATAGACATTTCACCTTCACGACAGTTTTCAAAACCGTGCACATGTGAATTTACCATGAAGTTAGTTAGAATTTGATTCCATGCGCTGGGGTAAGTAACTAGGTTTAGCTTTTCATCAATATCAATTTTAATATGATAATTCTTAGACTTAAACATAGTTTTAACCGTGTTAACAACATCATTAACATGTTTAGCCAAGTTGATATCTACCTCAGGATCAGTATGTTGCTCAACAGCTACAGATTTAAAGCTTCGAATAAGGTCAACCGACTTTGTTAAACTACGCTCGATTATTTGCTGATATTCATTCAGTAAGTCTAAGGTGCTCATTAAGGAAGACTTAGTTAATTTTTCATTGCTGATTGCTGATTGTAAACTTTCAACTTTCTCTTTTAATGCCGTAATAGAAGTGACACAAATGCCTAAAGGAGTATTAACTTCATGAGCAACACCAGCAACTAATTGCCCTAAAGATGCCATTTTTTCTGACTGCACTATCTTATCTTTCGCTAGTGTTAAGTCATCAAAAGACTGCTGTAGCTGACTATTACTTTCAGCCAATTTAGCCGTTCTATCATGTACTTTAACTTCGAGCTCACCATTAAGAGCCAATAATGCATTTTCAGCATCTTCTATTTTACTAATCTCACTCTTTAGCGTCATACGCATGACATTGATAGCATCAACTAAGTAGTCAAGTTCATCTTTCTTTTCATAGCGTTTCGATAATGTTAATTCTTGCTCTAAGTTATATCTATCAAGCTGCTGTGTATAATTGGTAATGCGAAATAAGTGGCGCGTAATAAGCTGATTTACGATAAAAAGGATGAAAAATGTGAATAAAAATATCTTAATAGTTTCACTCAACAATATGAAGCCTGCTTGTTGGTATAGGCTTTGATATATATCTTGATAATCAGCGTAAACAATTAATTTTCCAACAACGTTATCTGAATAAAGAATAGGGTATTCGAACTTCTTCTTCACATCCATATCTGTTTGGCCCAACTGACGTTGGTAATCAAAGTCATTAGATATTTTAACTAAACGAATGTCAGGAAGATCAACTATACCCTGTAACTGAACGGCAACAAGAGGCTCATTGAAATCCCATAAGCTTGTGGCAATTGAAGGAATGTAACTTTTTTCAATATTATCAAAACGTTGCTCTAATAATACTAAATCATCTTGAAAAGAGGCGTATAACTGAATAAATGTCGAGCAAATTGAGAAAAAAACGCTACACAATAAAATGTAGGCCAACAAGCGCCGACTTAGTTTATTGTTAATTTTAAGAGCATCAATCATGATAGTTTACTCATACACCTACGCAGTAATAAATTGGTATTAATTCACCAGCAAAATAAAATTAAAGTAAACTTATACTGTCCTTGTTGTTATAGTTAATTAAAGACATTGTTTCGAATAAAAGTCAACATTTGTACTAAAACTTCGTCAATATTTACATTAAGTTAACAAAAGGCATCACTAAATAGAATGTTTTATACAAGTTACCTTTCACCATATGGTGAAATCATAATAACGGCCAATGATAATGGTTTAACTGCCTTAGCATTTTCTCAAGGAAAATCGCCTATTAATATTGAGAAAAGCTGGCAACATAAACCGAGTAATTTCAGTGAAGTAGAAAAGCAATTGGATGAATATTTCTCAGGAAAGCGCCAAACGTTTGATTTACCTTTAGCTCCACAAGGCACACCATTTCAGCAGAAGGTCTGGCAAGCACTTACTCAAATTAAACTTGGTGAGACAAAAACTTATGCTTGGCTAGCAAAAAGAATCAACAATGACAAAGCTGTCCGAGCGGTAGGCACCGCGAATGGTGCAAATCCAATTGCATTAATTATCCCATGCCACCGAGTCATTGGAAGTAATGGAAAATTAACGGGCTATGCCGGAGGTTTAGGTCTAAAGGCTAAACTGCTCATGCACGAGGGTGCACAGTTTAGACCATAGATGATTCGAGAGCACAACAAGTTACCTAACGAGTAACTTGTTGCTTATAGAAGGAAAGTTTCACTCTACATTTATTACTCTACAATCCAATAGGTTTTCTTGATTAAACCATTTCGTAAATATTTAAAGGTAATTTTATCTCCTTTTGCATAACTGGCTAAGCGTTGTTTTATTTTAATCGCTGACTCAAGGTCCGTAATGGCGCGCCCTGCAATTTCTAATAAAATATCTCCACCCAGCAATACTGGAGTATGGCCAATAACAACACTAATGTTACCGCCTTTAAAACCAAGCTTATCGGCTAAAGTACCTGGAATTACATGTTGGATTAACATGCCATGGCCAGCAGAATTGTTAAGAGCGTAAGATTGCTTTTCATTAAGTAAAAACGGAATAAAACCAGAAAAAGTACCGGGGTCACTATCAATAATATTACGTACTGTATCTACAGAGATAACAAAACCTAAACCGTTACTGCCACCCGTTTTTGATAATATATGGCTAACAATTCCAACAATCTCGCCACGTAAATTAAACATCGGCCCACCTGAGTTACCCACATTTATGGCGGCATCAGTTTGCAATAATCTTGGTGTTAAATCAGTACCAGGTATTTGCTTACCGTCTCTTATACCACTTAAGTAACCAACAGAAAGGCTATGACTAACTCCAAATGGAGCACCGATGACCATCATTTGCTCGCCTATTTGGTAGCTGCTTGCTTTAGCAAGTGGTAACGCTTTGGCCGAGCTCGGTACTTTACCCGCTTGAATCATAGCCAAATCAATCATAGGTTCAACCCAAACCACATGGCCTGTAGTTTTTGTGCCATCAGCATAAATAACTTCAATGGCGGTTGCTTTATCAACTACATGAGCAGCAGTCAAAATACGACCTTCTTGACTGATTAAAGCCCCCGAGCCTAGTGAGTTAGCAGTTTTAGCCTTGTAAGATACTTGACCAACCTTTGGATCTGCTAATGCCTGTACATGCAATTCAACAACACTAGGGTTAACCGATTTATATAACTTCTGAATCGAGTTCTCGGCCATAGTGATATTAGTATAAAAACCTAGTAAGCAAATACTTACCAACAAAAATGCTCTGCTCATTAAAAAATCCAACTCCTTATAAAAATTACTGACAGTGTAACCAACTGTAAAGAAACAATCAGTTTTTTTATGCTTATTCTTATTCGATTAGGTGTTAAGATAATAAGCAGAAAGAATCACAGGATACATCAATGGAAATTATCGTCCTACTGGCATTGTTATCACTGCTTTGGTTGATATGGCAGCTAGTCAAAGCAAAAAAGTTTAATCGCTTTAAGCTGCAGATTGAAGAAGAACTAAAAGCAAAAGTTGTTGCTAGTATTAAAGAAGAGTTAGAGGAAACACGCAGCGAAATATACCCTAATAATGACAGTCATATTGCAGCGACAATATATTTCTGGACTCAATATAAAAGCCGCATATTGCATGCAGCTTTGCAGCGTGAAATTATCGATCAACAATGGTTGAAAGATTCTGGTAATTTACGTAACGCTCAACATCTTTTTTTTATCGAGAAACAACATATTGAGCGTTAATAACGTCAGAAAAAGTTAGCTCTTAGCAAACTGTAAATCCCAAACGCCATGACCTAAACGTTGACCACGGTTTTCAAACTTAGTTAGTGGTCTTGAATCGGGACGCGGTACATAATCCTTTGTAGTTGATAGATTTTGATAACCTAGTGCGCTTTGCATATCTTCTAACATACACTCCGCATAGTTTTCCCAATCGGTTGCCATATGAAAAACACCGCCTACTTTTAGTTTTTGACGAATGGTTTCAACAAATTCAGCTGAAACAATACGACGTTTATGGTGTTTCTTCTTATGCCAAGGATCAGGGAAAAATAACTGCACTGTCGTTAAACTACCGTCCTTAATGCAGTCCGCAAGTATTTCTATAGCATCGTGTTCAAACACTTTTAAGTTTGCAACACCTTCTTCAACAGCTGAAGCGATACAAGCACCAACACCCGGTTTATGTACTTCAATACCAATAAAATTAAGCTCAGGTGCAGCTTTAGCCATCTCAACTAAAGACTTGCCCATACCAAAACCAATTTCAAGTACAACAGGATTATCATTAGCAAACAAAGTACTAGCGTCAATCAAGCCATCAGCATGATTTAATCCCATTGTTTGCCAATGATCATTTAATGCGCGCTCTTGGGCTTTAGTTAAGCGACCTTCACGTTTAACAAAGCTGCGCACTTTACGAATGTACTTACCTTCTTGCTCGGCTTGCTCAATGGTTTTATGAACTTTGCTAGTCTTTTGTATTTCTTCAGTCATTTCTATTTTTCTCAATTACTAATTAACTTATTCACGCTATCAAAAGTGGCTGCTAGGTATGTGGTAATAAAAAGTGCCAACATTGCCTATTAACAGTCATGATGATGCATAAATATTACTCTGCCCACCAAATATCGTATAAAGGGCTTAGGGCAACAGAAGTTGCGCCATTATCAGTTAACCACTTTTCAACGTTAGTTCTGTGCTCTTCAGTGCAAGAACCTAATTTTTGTGTGCAAACTAAACCATGCCATAAAGTATCACCTTCACCACCAAAACTTAATTTGTTTGGTTGAATTGCTTCACTAAAGAATTTATCGATAAAGGCATCAAGCTCTTCACCATTAATACCTTCGGCAAGTTGCCAAGCAACATCAAAACCAAACTCTTGAAACTCATCAACACGAAGTTTTTTACGAATACGGCGACTACGGTTTTTTGCGGTTACTTTCATGGGGATACCTACTCATTCTTTGTTATAAACATTGCTAAAGAAATCAATAACAATAATTGCGCGCTATTATAATAAAAAACTGCTGCTAATGGCAGTGAAAATTGACGAATAGCGTTCATTCTCGCCAATAACAATCAATAAATTAAGGCTACCTATTTATAAGCTCTCCTCCTCTAAGGAATGACAACAGCTAAACCCTTAGTTTATTTGAGATATCAGGTTGAGTTTTACAGTGTTCGCCAGCCACTTTAGTCGTTAATGGTGACAATTTTTTTGAGCGGCGCTTACTAATTCGTTACACTAGCCGAAATTCTCTTGAGAAAAAAACATTATCAATACTATTACCCAAATCACAAAAAAGTCAGCCACTAAGTTCGGCCAGCAAGTAGTTAATTGGTATGCTGAGCAAGGCCGAAAACACTTACCTTGGCAGCAAAATAAAACCCCTTATAGCGTTTGGATTTCAGAAATCATGCTGCAGCAGACACAAGTAGCGACTGTTATTCCCTATTATCAACGATTTATGGCTAGCTTCCCTACCATTAACGATTTAGCTAACAGTGATGAAGATATAGTATTACACCACTGGACAGGTCTAGGTTATTACGCACGCGCTCGTAACTTACATAAAGCGGCAAAAATAATTGCTGAGCAACATCAAGGTGTTTTCCCGATAGATATAGAACAAGTTATCGCCTTACCTGGTATAGGCCGTTCAACGGCCGGCGCAATTCTAAGCTTATCATTAAATCAGCATCACCCTATTTTAGATGGCAATGTAAAACGAGTCTTGGCACGAAGTTACCTTGTTGAAGGCTATAATGGCTTAAGTAAGTTTGATAAAGCACTATGGCAACTTAGCGAACAATTAACTCCAGTTAAAGAAACAGCTAGTTTTAATCAGGCGATGATGGACTTAGGTGCTACAGTTTGTACTCGCAGTAAACCAAACTGCTCTTTGTGCCCTGTTGAAACAAGTTGCTTAGCTAATGCCAGCGATCAACAAACGCTTTTTCCTCAGAAAAAACCGAAGAAAAAAATTCCCGAGAAAAAAACCATCATGGTTATTCCTCGTATCAGAAATGAATTTAGTGAAATGGTGTTAATGGAAAAACGACCTCCTGCCGGGATTTGGGGCGGACTATGGTGCTTTTATGAAGTGAGCCAATTGGAAGAAATAGATAAATTATTAGCAAAGTTATCGCTGAAAATACGTGTTAATAAAAATCAAGCAACTGATAACAACAAAGAAGCGATGAACATACTTCCTGAATTTAGGCATACCTTTAGCCACTTTCACTTAGACATAACGCCCATTATCGTCGATTGTCAGCAATTAAACTTATCAATAATAAACGAAGTAGATAAACAAAAATGGTATGATCTACAACAACCGATAAGTGTTGGCCTAGCGGCATCAACTAAAAAACTACTAACCTTACTTAGTTAACGGCTAAGAGTAAAAGGAATAGCAGTTAAAAAACAAATAACTTAACCAGTAGAGAAAATTATTATGAGTCGTATCGTATTTTGCCAAAATCTAAAAAAAGAAGCTGAAGGTTTAGGTTTTCAATTATATCCCGGAGAAGTAGGTAAGCGTATTTTCGATAACATCTCTAAAGAAGCATGGGGTATCTGGCAAAAAAAGCAAACCATGCTAATTAATGAAAAAAAGATGAATATGATGAATGTTGATGATAGAGCATTTTTAGAAGCTGCTATGGTTGCTTATCTATTTGAAGGTAAAGAGCCTGAAATTGAAGGTTATGTGCCACCAAGTAAATAATTGATTAAATTTACTCTACTGTGCTTTTTAACAACGGTTTTTGAACGTAAAAGCTGCAACACCGTTTAACTTGCTGCAATATCAAGCAAACAAACATCTTTTATCATAAAATCGTAAAAAAACAGTTGACGGCAAATAAGAAAAACAGTTTAATACGCCCCGTCTTAACGAGGCAGCTAAAGCAGCCAAGTTACTACAAAGAATTGCCCCGATAGCTCAGTTGGTAGAGCAGCGGATTGAAAATCCGCGTGTCCCTGGTTCAAATCCGGGTCGGGGCACCATCTACAGAGATGGTGCTCAATATTTTATTAAGCATTATTTCGGTGCCAGAGTATTATAGTTATTTATAACTAAATACTGCACACAGTTTTGTGTGCCGACTTAGCTCAGTTGGTAGAGCAACTGACTTGTAATCAGTAGGTCGCCAGTTCGATTCCGGCAGTCGGCACCATTCATAACGAAGCCTCAGCAGAAATGTTGAGGCTTTTTTATTGCCTAAAATTTAAAGCCACAGCCTAGCTGTACCGTTCCCCCTTATAAGCAAGGTACCTCTCTACTCTAGCTGCAAATAACACTAAGCAATTCTTGCTTGTCTCACTAGTGGTATGCCCTTACTGCATTACTCTTTTGAAGAATTACTCTCCCTTAAGATTTCTTTAAGGTAAAAAGATTAAATTATCATTATCAACGAGTGAGGAGATAATGACGATGATAAATCTAACGACCACCAAGCAAGTAAAAACGGCAGTCTCATTAAAACAATACAAAGGTAATTTAATTGAGAAACAGTTAAATTTTGACATTCAGCTTGCTTCCTTAGGCAGTCGAAATCGATATGAAATAGAGTCCTTTATTCGACAAGGATTCTTCAAAACTTATAATGCAAAAGTTTCAATCACAACCCCGCACTTATTAGCGCTATCAAATGGTAATTACAAAGCCGCCATAGGCCTGCGTAGCGGGCATGACGATTTATTTCTAGAGCAATACTGCTCAGGAACTATTGAGCAACAAGCTGTGTTCAAGAGCAATAATGTTAAACGACAAGACATTGTAGAGTTAAGTCACCTTTTTAGTAATGCCAAGCGATTTACCATTCCACTATTTATGGTGACTGCAGTCTCGCTATTTTGCCTTAATTATAAGTATCTAGTTTTTTCCGGTACGGAGAAAGTGATCAAGCTAATAACTAATGCAGGCGTTGCAAATACTTTTATCTGCAACGCTACTCACAACAAAATAAAGAGCTCTACTGATGACTGGGGTAGCTACTACTGCACTAATCCCAAAATTATCGCGGTATCACTTTCCGAAGTAATGTCCCTAATAGCGAAACAGCCTTTATACAGCAAAATGTTCCAATCACTTGATGGCCAAATTGCAAAAATTTGTCAGCAACTACGCGAACATCATTAATTATTTACCCTATTTTATAAAATACAGAGGTCTCACTATGACAATGTTCAAAGATAAAACATCTAACACTAAAAATACTGTGGTTAAAGCGATCACACTGCTAACACTCTTTTGTGGTATCCATATCAATGCCTATGCCGCTCCTACCACTCAAACTATCTTTAATCAGGCATTAAAAACATTACAACAGCAATGGGTAGAAGCAAATTATGCCAAAAATAAAACAAAGAAAAAAAGCGCATTTATTGCTTTGCAAGAAGAGTCAACTGCACTGACAAATACCTTCCCTGAGAAAGCAGAAGCTTGGATTTGGCGTGGCATCACCCAGTCGAGTTATGCTGGTTTTAAAGGTGGCTTAGGGGCTCTGCCTTTGGTAGATGATGCCAAAGATGCATTAGAAAAGGCACTCACTATTAACGAAAATGCATTACAAGGTGCAGCACATACAAGTTTAGGTATTCTGTATTTGAAAGTGCCTGGTTGGCCTGTTAGCTTTGGTGATGATGATGAGTCAGAAAAGCATTTAAAAACAGCGTTAAAAATGAATCCAACAGGCATTGATGTAAATTTCTTTTTAGCTGAGTTTTATATAGAGCAAGAAGAATATATAAAAGCCAAGGAGCACCTCATTAAAGCAAGCTCAGCTCCCGCAAGAACAAACCGCATAGATGCTGATAGATTTAGACAACTAGAAGTTAAGGCTTTACTGGCACTAGTTAACAAGGAGCTTTAAGGCATTTAAAGAAGGGATTATCAAAGACTTCTCTACCGTTCATTAATTACCCATAAAATGATATGAATTGTATTAAGATCATTATTCAAAAATGTCGATACAATAAATAATGCTAAAGCACCTAATACAGGTGCTTTTTTAATGAGAGAAACTTTAACTCGATGAGTTAACATAAAGCTGTCTAATTATGGGCTTATTTTAATGCCAGACGTTAGTTAACACAGTACTAAACTGAGTCTTAGTTCGTAAGCATGAATAATGGTATAGTTCCGCCCATAATCGTTTTTTATTTTAGGTACCTTAATGAGGGTGAAGTTTATTTTAAAGGTTAACATGGCATGAATGTTTTAAACCTTGATATACCATTCGACTGTCGCTTTACCTGTTGGTTTTGCGGTGAAGGCTCCCACAAAACCATTGTAACTACACTACCAACACATCAGCACTATTACTCAGTCAATATACCTATTTGTGATGAGTGCAAATCTTATCGTTGTCATAACGATGTTAAGTCTTTAATAAAACTTAGAGAATTAATCAAAGCAAAGATAGTATCACGCAGTGCTAAAGAGTTATCTATTGGAGCAAATTGGACGGAGCAGGAGTTACAGGAATCAGAATTAAATGGTGGTGCATTTGATGGCTTTAAAAAAAGTGGCTGGTCAATGTATTTAATTGCTAAAGAACGGGTTAACTATAGCGGTTGGGAATTATCTATCGATGGAATTCCCATTGAAAATTTATTAATCGACGAAGAGTTTGAGTTTGACGGACTTACCTTTACTAGTTTTATCAGTATGCTAGATTATTTAAGCAATGCATTTTCGTTAAATAGAGAGTTCTTAAAACAAGTATTAACTATTTATGGTAATAACCGAGCCATAGAAGCGGTAAAGTTTTGTCGATTAGTTCCTCATTACTCAAGGTCTGAACGAGAAAAAGCGCTAAAAGACTTAATTGAGTCTTTCAAAGAGAGCGAAGCACTAAAATTAAAAAATAATACACTCGTCACTTAATTTAAGCTTAGAGTGCTAATTAATATTTGGACCTCTAAACAGGCCTAATCAATGACCTGTTCAAGTCGGTTCAGCAAAGACTTACAACATATAGTTCATATTATTATCAGGGCTATTCAATAGTTAGTTATATAGCTTTAGCATTTCTTTTAAGTAAAGCAATATCTAGAAAACCATAAGGATGGACACTAGCTCCTGATGTTTTGGTTAAGTAGCGTTGCTCAAGTTTTTGGGGGCTAATTAACTCCGTTAATTCAAAGCCTAGTGTTTTCATGATACCTGCTAACTCTTGTTGATTAATGCCGTATGTCACAGGTTCTCCCATTTTTTTCAAAGACGATTTAAAGGCTTCACTGCCTCGATAAATTCCTCCTGTAAAAATATCAGCATAGACATAGTCAAAAATAACTTGGGTGTTCTCAGGAAATGAACCGATAACAGATAATAGATTTTTAAAAGAATCCGCCTGTAGAAAATAAGAAACGCCATCAATCACAAATACAGTTGTTTTATTTTTATCAATTCCTTGGCTGGTCAGCCAATCAAGATCAAAGTTATCTTTGCCATTAAAGTCTGCACTACAATATTTAACCGAGCTAATACTCTTTTCTTTACTGTTTCGCTGCACTGAGGCTAATGATAACTGTTTCATCGCCGTACGTTTACGGGCAATCATTTCAGGGTGATCTATTTCAAAGCAGCTAATGTTAGTTAATTGTGAGCGAAAACGATAAGCCCTGGTATCATAACCAGCTCCTAAAATAACCAATTGCTCTGGCTTTTTATCTATATCGAGTGCCTGTATCAACATATCATCGATAGCTCTTGATTTAGCCATAATATAAGGCATACCTCCAGGCAACTTAATAGCATAGACTGCTAAAATTAATGAGCGAATAAAAGAAAATGACAGGACAAAACGCATGAATTTAGACAAGAAAAACTCGGCCATATAATCTTCGGTACGTATGGTTTCTCCATTTTCTTTAAAGCCTAGGGTACGTATTAACGCCATGACTTCTGCTGATGAGGTTTTAGAGAATTTTTTCATATCAAGAGCTCTTGTTAGATTTATATTAATTAGCAAGCAATATAAATCCTTAAGCTTAAAAAACTCTTAAGGTTTTAAACATCTTCAAAATGGCTGAGGTATAGCTTCATTGAACATAGTGGTTAGTGGTTAGGCATTAACTTATAAAAGATTGATTATACATTAGAGTTTCCTAATAAAAACTCGACCAACAAACCGCCATCAGTTGTTTCAGCCAAGCTCCAATCAATTTGATGAATGCTCGCGATGCGATTAACAATTGCAAGCCCTAAGCCTGAGCCCTCTCCTATTACGTCTGGGGTTCTGTAAAAACGGTCTTTAACGCGCTCTCTTAGTTCTGCGATAATGCCAGGCCCTGAATCTTCTATGGTAATTTTTTGCAGTGAGCAATCAAGTGATATGGTGATAGAAGATTGTTCTGGGCTATATTTGATTGCGTTTGTTACAACATTGCTTAGCATGTTATAGATAAGAGCTTGATTGCCTTTAATCGATAAAGCGACATTATTTGGATTGGAGACAACATATACTAATACTTGCTCTTTTTGCTCGGCTAAGTGCTTAAAGTCAGCAACGAGTTGCTCAACAGTCTTTATGACATTAACTTCAGTAAAGTCATCTTCTATTAATTGTGTATCTGCGCGGCTTAATGATAATAATTGCCCAACAAGATGCGATAATCGGTTAATACTTTTTTTAATATTAATAATGGAAGCATCTAAACCAGTATCTTTATTATCCTCTAAGATATTTTCAGTGTGAATCATTAAGGCTGCTAAAGGTGTTCTTAACTCATGCGCTGCGTCTGATGAAAAACGTCTTTCACGATCATACTGCTCACTTAAATTATCAAACAGTGTATTCACTGCATGAATCAAGCCTGTCACTTCTTCTGGCTCTGTTTGATAAGATAGCTTTTCTAAACTTGTATAATCTTTTTCTTGTACATCACTCGCAATCACTTCAAGTGGCTTAAGCCCTTTAGCTATCACTAAACTTACAATTAAGACAAAAAAAGGTGTCAGTAAAAACAAAGGAATGGCATGGTCTAATGCTATATGGTGGATCAGTTCATCACGAATATCCATCCGCTCACCAACCACTAAGTGCCAATCATCTTGCTTAGAATGCAATATAAATATACGCCATTCGTACTGGTCGAGTTCGATATATGTGTAACCTTGTTCTAATCCAGTTTCAGGATGGTTTGGTGCACTTGCTGAACGCAATATCAAACCCGTTTCATCAATTACTTGAAACGATACTTTTTTCTCATAATTATGTTTTATTGCATGTGGGTCTTTCTCTTTGTTCAACAATGCTTCTATCAGCGTCCCACGATGCTTCTCCACACTATCTCGGCCGATCATGCCATGTAAGACCCGAGCTGACTGTGCCAAGCTGGCATCAAATAACTCTTCAACCTCTCTAGCAGTATCGTAATATACCCAACCCGCAGGGATAATGGTCATCGCTAGTGCCCATGCGACAATATGCAGTGTTAGATAACGACGAATTGAATAACGTTTGATTTTATTTTTCATGACTCTCTAATTTATAACCCACACCACGAATTGTTTTAATTACACTGCTATAGAGTTTTTTACGTAAATGATGAACATGTACTTCAATGCTGTTACTTTCTACTTCGATATCCCAGCCATAAACCACATCTTCTAGTTTTTCTTTACTCAAAACACGATTAGGGTTATTTAAAAACTCCGCCAGTACGGTGGTTTCACGTCGGCTTAATTCAATTAACTTCCCCTCTAGAGTGACCTCTAAAGAGGCTGGGTTGTAAGTAATATTGCCATGCACAATGACAGGTTCTACATGACCATGGCGGCGACGACCTAATGCCCTCAATCGAGCTTTTAATTCACTCAACTCAAACGGTTTAATTAAATAATCATCTGCTCCGGTATCTAAGCCTGCAATTTTATCTTCAATCGAATCGCGTGCCGTTAATATAAGAATAGGTATATCTAGCCCTGACTTTCTTGCGCCTTTGAGTAGCTCAATGCCATCCATATCAGGTAAACCTAGATCAAGTATCACCAACTCAAACTCTTCAGTTGAAAGAGCTTGTTTTGCCTGCACACCGCTTTTCAACCAATCGGTTTGATATCCCTCTCGGTCCAAGGCTACTTTTATTCCTTCACCTAATAATTGATCATCTTCTATTAATAAAATTCGCATGCATCATTCAATTTTGTAAGCAATAAAGGCACTACGCTAAACTATTTAACAACTGACATCAATTACCTACAAGCACTCACGAATAATTATTATATTGAGCCATCAGCAAACTTTTTAATTATCGGTAATTGCTTCACGATTGATTTACCCACAATTGCTGGAAATATTGCATTGATACGAACGAATATTTTTTCGGGCCAACCTATATAGCGCTCACTATTATTTTGCTCAATGAGTAACATTAACTCCTTAGCAACGAATTCAGGCGAGTCTGTGGTGGTACTAAGCGCTGTATTTAGCTGTTCTATTTTCTCACTAATCAAGTTGGTTTTAGTTGCTCTTGGCGATAAGTATTTTACTTTAACATTTGTGTCAGCCAACTCTCTAGATAGAGTCTGGCTAAAACCTCGCAATGCAAATTTGCTCGCACAATAAGTAGAGTAACCAGGGAATCCTATGCTACCAAACGCCGAACCTATATTTATTATTTGTGCACGGGGTTGCTTTAAAAGCATAGGTAATAATGCTTGAGTTAACTGAATTGGGGCAATGGTATTGGTAGAAATAATACGACTAATATCACTATGCCTTGTTTGCTCTAATAAAGAAAGTTGGCTGATACCCGCATTATTAATGAGTAAATTAATGTTAAATGGCAGTGTGGTTAAGTAATCAATTAAGCGAGTGTGTTGCTCTGTTTCCAACAAATCTACAGCAAAAAATTCAACGCTATTATTTGCATTAAGGTTCGAAGCTAATAGTTCCGCTTTTTGTCGTTCCAATTTATTATTATCTCGACCAACTAAAACCAAGTTAGCCCCCCTATTAAATAATAACTGGCTAAATGCCTTTCCCATGCCGCCAGTAGCCCCTGTTAATAATACATTGCAGTTTTTCATTGTTATTGATTTCTGATTTGTCATATGAGCAACCTTTTAATAGATAAATTTTAGTCTGTTGGTTTGAAGCTGTTCAGGTATTACGAACCCATTGCGATGTATAGTTGTCTGTCTGCAAGTTCTCCATGAATTGCTCTACGACCATGCAATACACGTTTGTTATCTATAAGTACGACATCGCCATTTTGCCAATTCACTTCGTATGTATATTTTTCAGCTAACTCAGCGGTTTTTTTAATGATTAAATCACTTACCTCTTCTCCGTTGGAAAAAGTATATTTGGGCTTTTCGTAACTAAACGAAGGGCCTAATATTGCATTGGCAAAAGCCATTTCACCTTCTAGAGCTCCTTTTTCATTAACTAAGCAGGGTTGAATGTCGAGCTCATAATCTAAACTGCCATTTGCATTAACCAAACCTCGTTGGTTTGGATTTATAGCTATAAAGTCATTTAAATGCTCCTCATTAACATCACTGACACAATTAACAAGAGGATGCTGACTAGCCACATATTTTCGCCATAAATGGGCCGGAAGTTGCCTAGATACCGTAACTTTTTGCTGCCATTTTTTTTGTAGTTCATCAGGCATATTTTTAAATAACTCTTTACCATCACATACCGTGGTCTGCGAGCCAAACTTAGCGCTTCTAGCGCTATAAAATCCTACATAATTAGGAGGAAAAGGCGTATTGCCATTTTCTATATGCAAACCCACAGACTCCTTACCTGCATTCACTTTCTGGCTAACGTTATCAGCGAACTCACGTGCGGGATCAAAGGTTAATTGCTGGCAAAACATTCCTAATAATTCACTAAACTGTTGTAAATCAGTGTTAAAACCTCGTAAAAGTACCCAGCCATAGGAGCTTAGATTCTGCTTAGCTAAGGTCACTATTTTTGCATCAGTTAACCCCTCTGTTAGATCAGTGCTTTGTATTGGTGTAATCATATTATTCATGTCAGTTCCTCACTAAGTGATAGCGATAGTCCGCTGCAAGACTTCTTAAGTTAAAGATAAAGAGCTTCAAGCTTTTCTTGGTAGTGCGTTGCAATGTTTGCCCTTTTTAAGCGACCATTATTTGTCAGTAGATTGTTGGTCGGAGTAAAAGGGCTTTCAGCCTTTATCCAGTGACGAACTTGTGCATAATCAGGTAGATTTTTATTACACTCTTCTATTGCGTTACTAATCGCATCCATTTCATTATCAGACGAATAAACAACGGCTGAGAGTGAAGGTTTTGCTTCGCCAAAAATAGCAACTTGTGAAATAACTGACGATGAAGATAAACTTGCTTCAACCCACTCTGGAGATATATTCCGTCCAAAACTGCTGACAATTTTGGTCGTTTTTCTGCCAGAAACGAATATATAACCTTCTTCATCTATATAACCTAGATCGCCAGTGTAGATGCGTGTTAACGGTTGTGCTAATTCGTCTAGATAGCCAAGCATCATTTGGCCTTCAACAATAATTTCGCCTTCTTCACTAATCACAATACAAACATGTGGCAGAGCTTTACCTACACTGCCTACTTTGTGCTGATATGGTAAGTTTAAGCTAACTACTGAACCACACTCTGATAATCCATACCCCTCATAAACAGGTAAACCCAGTGTGTTAGCTTGTTGTAAAGTTAGTTTTGATGTTTTGCCACCACCCACAGCAATAAACTGCAAACTTGAACATTGCTGTGATACTGTTTCATTAAATTTATGTACTAAAAGCGTTAGCATTTGAGGTAATAAAATTAGGCTTTCAACTTGATGTAACTTTATTTTTTCTAGTAATTTATTTATATCAAATTCCGCATTTGATAAAAAACCCAGAGCAGCTAAGGGTTCAGTGATAACCACTCCACCATGCAATAAACACACATATACGCCCGCGATATTTTCTAACAAAGTTGCTAACGGCAATACGCATAAATGATTAGTCATAGCCATTGAGCCCATAGACATATCAAACCCCTTACACACGGCTCCAATGTTTTGAGCTGATAAGCACACGCCTTTAGGCTCACCTGTTGATCCCGAGGTATAAGTTACTTTTATGCAAGAAGATAAAAGGGCTACTTGCTCAGTCAATATTCGAAGCACAACCGTGTTTTCAATCGGTAAGTTTGTTTCAGCGGCCTCAATTATTAATGGCTGGTTGTTTGTTAAAACAGTGAATATAGAGGGTTGACTGATAATCGCCTCAACACCGGCAGAAGTCACTAAATGCTCAATTTGCGATCTTGTAAAAAACAAAGGAATAGGTACAAGTGTAATACCCAACTTTGCTGCCGCTAAATCACAAATTATCCACTGGGCACAGTTATCCATAAAAATGCCGATACAGTTAAGTCCCTCCTTTTCGAAGAAGGATGCGGTGCTGTTTATATTGTCAAATAATTCCTTATTAGTGGTAATACTTTGTCTATTTCCATCACTGGAAATTAATGCATTTTTCTCTGGAAAATCTAGTGCACGTTTTTCTATTGCTTTGAATAGTTGCTCCATGTTTACCTCTCTTAATTAACTAAATTGCATTAAAAGTGAGCATAAACAGTGAAGCTTAACTAGACCTTAAGGATCAAATTAAGGAAAACTATTTCAATTGACGTGTTGCTATCCCCATCAGGCCTAACATAAATAAATATACGGTTGCAGGGATTGGTATCTGGTGAATAGCATGACTAATGTTCTCAACGGGTGAAAAATTATTGAAAGCTAAACCTATGCCTTGTGTTTTACTACCCGTAAAGGTAATTTCAATTTTAGTGATGTCACTTAAACCAGTGAAACCAAAAATCCAAGGTTTACCATTTAAGGTAGAGTCGATACCAAGAGGGGACTCGATAATTGCGAGTAACTCAGTGTCATTAAAAGCTTTAACTAAAAACCTTTCAGTCTTATTCTTTTTTCCATCAATATCCCAAATTTCACCGGATGCTTCTGTAACAGGGTTATTAGCGTTATATAAAATAGTAAAAACGCCAAAAGGTTTATAAGGTTCACTCTGACGTAGAAAAAAATCACCAAGCAAAGACTCAAACGGTGGAGCTGCTTGATCTCTACCTTTGGCAAAACCAACAAAACCAGTATCCTTGCCTGCATCTTTATTTCCTGCCTGTTCGAACACAGCCTTTGTATCTAAAATACCATCAAAATTAGAATCAAATCCAAAACGAACAGCAACTCCATCTGCGATAAAATCATCATTAAAGTGAATAATGCCATTGTCAGTTGGGGTTTCAGCTGATGCGGTTACTTCGAAGTCAATTATGCCAGCGAGACTTCGAAGCGGAATCAGAAGAGGTATAAATAAAAGAATACTCGCGACTGTTTTTTTTAAAAGAGAAACTCTCATATTATTCACCCTATTTATTACGGTTAATTGACTTTCATTCTATAATTCATATCAAGAAATAAGCCAAAAAACACAACTGTGCACAAAGTAAATATAATTAAGATAAAACAGTATGTTACACAGCCCAACTCATAAAAATAATAGTAACTTTCAGTGATGGCAGGTAATTTCGTTGCAAGAGCAGAGTTTATTCGCAAATTGGAAGGCAAATTGGAAATTGATTATTGCAAGCAGGCTTATGCATGAAGAGACTTTCATGCATAATAAGCAAATTATGAAGCCACACTTTCGTTCAAACAACAGTTAAGTCAGTACAATGATAAAAAACAATGCAAATTTTCAAACAAAACTGCAAGAATTATTAAGCAGCCAACAGGAACTTTATACACAAGGAAAAGTAGCAGACTACATCCCTGCCCTTGCGGAGGTTTCTCCAAATTTAATGGGCGTTTGTGTTGCAACAAATGATGGAAAAACCTATGGTGCGGGTGATTTCACTACCGCTTTTTCCATACAAAGTATTTCTAAGGTTTTTGGCTTAGTTATGGCAATGAACCGAATTGGCGATTCTCTGTGGCAACGAGTAAACATGGAACCTTCAGGGCAACCGTTTAACTCAATCATTCAACTTGAGTGGGAAAAAGGCATACCACGAAACCCTGTAATCAATGCTGGTGCGCTTTTAGTCGCTGACGTTTTAGCCAGCCACTACAGCGCAAGTAAACTAGCCTTTTTAAGTTTTGTGCGTTCTTTAGCAGGTGATGAGGCTATTCACATTGACAGCCATGTGTACCAATCAGAGCTAACTCACGGTAGTCGCAATGCTGCTTTAGCTTATCTAATGAAAAGCTTTGGTAATATTGAAGCTGAAATTCCCGATGTGTTAAGCCATTACTTTACTCAATGCTCCATAACGATGAGTTGTCAGCAGTTAGCACAAAGCTTGCTTTTCTTGGCCAACAAAGGTGTTGATCCAAGAACTGGCAATGCTATCTGTAGTGCTAAAGATGCGCACCGTGTTAATGCTATATTATCCACCAGTGGCATGTATGATCAATCAGGAGAATTTGCATTCTCAGTTGGTTTACCTGCAAAAAGTGGTGTCGGTGGAGGCTTAATTGCAATTGTTCCTAACTATGGCGTAATTTGTACTTGGAGCCCGCCATTGAACGAGTTTGGTAATTCAGTTATTGGGGTAAATTTAGTTGCAGGTTTAGCTGAAGAACTTGGCCTATCTATTTATTTGTAGTTCAGAATAGACCAAAAAAAACTTAAGCTTACAGCCAGCTATCTAAAAGCTCCTTTGCTGCTTTTTTCTTATGAAATGGTCGAGGGCTTTCTACCACTTGTATCAAATAACTTTGAGCAGCTTTTCTTCTATTAAGATTATCGAGTGCAATGGCCAAATGATATTTAACTGAATTATTTTCGGCATCTATTGCGAGTGCTTTGCGTAAAGTAGTTAAGGCAACCTCAAAATTAGCTAAATGTATTTGCCCCCATGCAAAGGTATCAAGTATAGAAACATTATTTGGGCTTATTAAAAGTGCACGCTGAGTATAAACACTGGCCTCCTCAGCTTTTCCCTCTTCGATCAAACTATTAGCAAGGTTATTCAATAGCGCCGGAGATTTAGGGTAACTTTCAAGTGCTTTTTTATAAAGATTAGACGCCTTGGTATTTTGTTGCTGTAATTGATAAATATCAGCTAAAGCAATAACAAGCTTTAAGTCTAAGTCTTTTGACTTATCAAGCTGTGTCGTCAGTAATTGCTCTGCTTCTTTTAACTGATTTAATTTTTTGAAGGTTCTGTACAGCGCAAGAGTGCTTGCTTTTGATTGATTGAATGCGAACGCTTTTTGATAGTAAGACAGTGCTTTTCGGTACTGACCTTGTTTATATAATAGATCACCTTCTAATAGTTCAGCAATAACACCAATCTTATCTTTTGCCCTTATTATGCTAATTTGTTCCTTCGCTTGCGATATTTCATTATTTGCCATTAAAAGTTTAGTCAATAAAATATGCGTTGAGACAATTTCATCATCCCATACTAATGACTTTCTTAATGATGAAATAGCGCTATTGATATCTTTACCAGTAACTTGAGCATTTGCTAAAACAGATAAAGCATAACCTCTATTATCAGCAACTGTTACATAGATCTCAAATTGATTAATGGCTTTTGCATATTCACGCTTAGATAGGTAAATCCCCCCTAACAGCTCATGTAACTTTCCTATCGATTTTTTGTGCAGTGCATCTTCTAATTTATTTTGAATTTTATCTAATTGTCCAGTTCTTCGATAAACATGCTCTAAAGAAACAAATGCTTCAATATTATCTATATCTTCAGCTAAAACCTTTTCTAACCAAAAAGTACTCTCTTCATATTGCTTTAACGACTTATGCAGAGAAGCTAACGACTGCATAATGAGGACTTCTTTAGGGTGCTGAATTAATAAAGCCTCTAATTCAGCTTTTGCTTTATCTGTATTACCTTGAATAACCAATAATTCAGCCAAAGCCACCTTAGGCGCAATATAATCTACTGAAAGAGCTATCGCTTTATTGAATGAACCTTCGGCATTTGATAATTGTTTATTAGCGAGAAAATTCTTGCCATGAATGAAGTAAAAATATGCATTATTAGGAGCAATAGTAATTAACTTTTGAGTACGGGCACTTGCTTCTTCCCGATTATTTAAATGATTAAAACTAGTATTTAGCGCCAATAATGTTTGCACAGTATTAGGGAACGCTTGTTCTATTTTCAATAACACAGCGACAGCTTTATTATAATTTTTTTGAGCAATAAAGCTCTCAGCCAATAATAATACTACACTCGGGTTATTTGGATTGAGCTGCAATGACTCAATTAAATAGCGTTGTGCGTCATCATATTGTTCTAACCCCATGAAGCTTCTAGCTAACAAGTTCAATATAGCCTCATTATTTGGAAAATTACGATTGCCTTTAATGAGAAGATTTTTGGCACTGATAAAGTCTTGTAGAGCAAGCTCTACTTCCGCCAACATAACGATGCCACGCTCATCGTTTACACGTTTAAGGTAGTTTTCAAAGTAACTGCTCGCTTCTATCAAGTTGCCTTGTTTATACAAAATATAACCCGCTAAATAAAGGTATTGCGGATTCTCTTCTCTTATATCATCAGGTAAAGCATTTAACGTTGCTAGAATATTAGCAAATGTCTCAGCCACAGCTCCCCGGTCTCCTTGTTTAGTTGCTGCAATCATTTTTAAATAATTTGTTTGCGGCTCTTTTGGAACCCTATCAAGAATATAATCGATATCAGCTTCAGCAGATGCGGCATTCCCTTGTGAAAGCAATACTTCAGCCTTTACCATGCGCGCAGCTAAATAATCAGGATTAAGTTTAATAGCTTTATTCAGTTGCTCTATGGCGGCATCATAATCGCCAGCAACAAGGTATAACTTAGCACGTATCAGCCGAGCACTCTCTGGCACATTATATCCATGCAACGCTTTCTCTGTGTATTGCGCAGCAAGTGCAAACTCTTTGCGAAAGATAAAGACTTGTGCTTTTCCTAGGTTTGATAAATTATGATTTGGTTTTACTTTAAGCGCGTAATCAAAACTTTCTTCAGCAAAGACAAACTTTTTCAAACCAATAAACGCTTGGCCTCGCAAGTAGGCCATTTCAATTTCAATTGCAGGGCTATATTTTCCTGGTAAGGTTATCTCTAAAACTTTGTTGAATTGTTGTTGAAGCAATAAAGCGTTAGCTTTTAGTGGTCTAATAACATTTAAATCAGCACCTAACTGATTGGCATAATCTAATTCTACTTCGGCCGCCACACCGTTATCATGTGCCAGTAAAATTTTGGCGTACAATATACGCCCTGCTAGATGTTCTTTTTGTTTTTGAAAGGTATTTTTTAAATGAATCATAGTGGCGCGATAGTCTTGTTCTTCAAAACTTATCAATGCTTTCTCATAATATTCATTTATTTCAGCTTGATTAACGGTCTGCTCTTCAGCTTCTGCAGTGCCATAAAATAAAATAGCTAACGCTATAGTTATTGAAAGGGCAATATTAATAAATTGCAACTTAGGAAGGTACTGTACACCTGAGTTCATATATAAACCTATACGGGTTAGAAGAATGAGAGAAGTAATTTGTAGATAGCATATAAAAAAGCACCGCGAAATGCAGTGCTTTTTTACTTTAATAATACTTAGGAGTAACTAGAGTTTAGCAACGCATAACTTTTAATAACTCAGATTACGTTTACGACGAGAGAATGCTAAACCAACAATACTTAGACCAAAGACAGCTAAAGAGGTTGGTTCAGGTACTTCAATTGCTTCAGGTAAACAGTTGTTTGTTTCAGATTGTGGACAACTACTTATCGAAGTAGTTGGGGTGTTACTACCTGATAAAGGTGGAGAAGCATGAGAGCTAGGTAATAACATCGTAGTAATGCAATGGGTCAATGCTTTGCCATTTTCAGAAATTTGCAATTGGGCTAAATTAAAAACATTTTTAGTAAATTTAAACTCATAACCAATATACATTAGCCAATTTGGTTCATAGTCTGCGGCTTCAGTATCAAAAGACTGATAAGACTTACTCGTATCAAATGTGCCGCCCGCACCATTTCTAACATTGGCTATATTATAATCTAAAGAATTTACAATGTTGTCTTTACCGCCAGTGCTATCACCAAAAATTTCACTTGGACTTCCAGCAGAAATTGAACCGTCACTTTTAACAAAAGCACCATCCGCTTTATCACTATAACCAGCAGACTCGTATTCATTGCCTTCAGCATAACTTTTACAGGCTTTATCACTGCTATTGCCTTTACCACCTTTCTTTTTACCCTTCTTTTTACCCTTCTTTTTACCTTCAGGTGTCGAGCTTGCAGCATAATTATTAACACAAGACATTAAGTCAATGGTAACTTCTATTTTGCTAGAAATGATATCACTATCGGTACTCGTAAAAGTCAATGGTGTACCATCCTTTCCAAGAGCATCACTGGATATGATCTTCTCAAAACTTCTACCTTTGCTACCGTACCCTATATTAGAGTTTTCGCCAAAAGAAGAGTCGACAAAACCTTCGGACATTTTAAGATACATATATTGACCATCTTCACCCTGACCAAAGGCTAAATAACCAACTTCGTCAAATCCATCATAATCGATAGCAAAGCCGACATCATAACTTTCTCCGCCGCAGCCAAAACAGCCATCAACCACAAAGTTGTCTGCACTTGAAGAAAAGGACGTTATAAATAAGAAGCTTGTTAGACAAATAACTTTAAAAAATGACATTAGTTTGTTCACGAGAAAATCCTGGAAAAGTGAGTCTAGTATAGCAGTAGATAAATGCAATAAACATTCCTCTTAGGAAAAACAGATGACTTTCAATGCATTAATTAAAAATTAATTAATTAATCAATAAATAGAAATATATTTTGTAAAAATAACTGACACTAAAAGGTCAGCTTTATCCCACAGTATTCACAAAGAAATATCACTACTTTCACTTTCATCGATTGAAAAAAACACGAGTAAAATAAATATCACCTTACTAAAGAATTCAAGATTATAAGGCTTTAGTAAGAAGAATTTATAATGCTCAAAAGACATTTAAAATATTAATCAGCTCAATTATTAATGACTTATTTAATATCCCCTAACTTCTGTCAAAATTAGGCTTTATATAGACTAAACTTAACTTTGCCCTTTTTTATTTCAGGCAAAGTAATTAACAACTTTTTCACTAGTTTTAGCAAACAGTGAGGTACTCCTATGGAAACCTACGAAAATGTTTTGGTTGTAATTGAAGAACAAAACTTTGTAACCAAAGCAATCTACAGAGCTATTAATTTAGTGCAACGCTCTCATGGCAAAGTGAATATACTCCTCCTTAAAAACAGTTCAAGAATCAGTCGCCTTAGTAACTATATAAGTCATCATAGCAAGAGAAAATTAAATGACACCTTGGAATTAAAAGGGTCTGTCCTTACTAAATTAATACAGAAATTAAAAACGAGGGGGGTAAATATCTCCACCAACCTCATTACGTGTAACCACTATAGCGCCATTTTAGCTGAGGCTGAAAACAATAATATTGATACCGTTATACTCGCGGCTTCAAACCGTGACTTTTGGAACTCTTATCAAATTAACTCAGTAGACTCCTACCTCATTGGTCATTGCTACTTTCCATTACTGATTATAAAAGATCATGAATGGGAGTCGGGAGGAAACATCTTATCCGCTGTTGAAGTTTTTAATGACAAACAAGAACACCAACAACTAACGAGGAAAGTATTGGAAGAGTCTGAGCATTTTAGCCAATTACTTGGTGGAAATTGCCATATTCTAGATTGTTACTTTGGCGAAAGC
>Ga0114909_1000505_pt1 | contig 28380 bp, 25 predicted proteins | sample MalvireepMed_906_FD_87290 | JGI IMG/M metagenome (GOLD analysis project Ga0114909, IMG submission 87290) | Marine viral communities from the Global Malaspina Expedition - Malaspina viral metaG DeepMed_906 | ecosystem: Environmental > Aquatic > Marine > Oceanic | place: Mediterranean Sea...
ATCCATTGCGCGACCAGTTTCGCCCGGCAATTCCCCGATATCAGAGTTCAGACAAATTGTGCGGCTCATGACCACACATTTAGGGCTCTCAGGATAAGGCGCAAGCCAAGGCCAAAGGTAATTGCGACGACTCCCATGCCCAGTAAGTTGGTCAGCCATGAATTGACGTGGTCACCCAACAATCCGCGGCGGTTCATTGCGACAAGCAGGAACACTGCGATAATTGGCAATATCAGCCCGTTCGCAATCTGCGCGAAAAGGATAATGCTGATGGGGCGGACGCCTAGCAAAGCGACAGCGGTCCCGACGATTAGAACGGTGAGTGCGATGCCGCGAAATACGCGACCATTGCGTTGGAAGCCGCCGAACTCGGACAAGGCATAGGATGTGGCCAACGGCGCGGTAATTGATGATGAAAGTCCGGCACCGAAGAGGCCGACGCCAACCAGGTATTTCGCAAACGGCCCGTAGGCTGGCTCAATCGAGGATGCCATATCAGCTGCAGAACTGACAATTATACCTGATCCGAACAGACTGGCCGCTGCGGTCGACAGGACCAGGATGGAGACGATCCCGCCCAAGCCAATTGACAGAGCAGTGTCCGCTCGTGCCGCTTGCAGGGCCGTCGCAGAACTGTCCGGCCATTTATCACGAACAGTCGAGGCGTGGAGAAAAAGATTATACGGAACGATGGTCGTTCCAATCAAAGCGATCGCCGTCACCAATCCAGCATCCGGAACGGCTGGCCGCAGACCTCCAAGCCATGCGGTCATATCAGGCCGCGTAATGAGGACACTGCCTGCAAAAGCGACGCTCATGAGCAGGACCAGGCTGATCAGCAATTTTTCGATATGCCGGTAATGTCCGAACAGAAGAAATCCGCCAGAAATAGCGCTTAGAACCAGTACAATCAGTTTGTGTGAGATGCCGAAAGATCCCACCAGAGCCTCAAGCCCCAACGCGCCGCCAGCAAGATTGCCGGCCTCATAAGCTGCATTTCCGACCGCGAGGGCCGAAACGCCAAGAATTACGATTGACCATCTGATGATAGGGCCATTTTCGGGGGCAGTCATGGCGGCTGCCAGCCCCTTGCCGGAAACGATGCCAAGTCGGGCCGCCATCTCTTGCAAGATGATTGTGGCAAAGGTGGCGAAGACCAACGCCCAGATGAGGGCATAGCCGAAATTTGCGCCGGCGAGCGTGCAAGCAGTGACGGTGCCAGGTCCAATGAAGCCCGCGGCGACAAGAGCACCCGGACCGATTTTGAGTTTCATGGAACGCCCCCGCGACCGTCGCACGGTGCGACTGGTCCCTAGATATGTATCACACGGCCTTCGGCATCCAGAACGGATTCATGCATGCTCTCCGAAATGGTCGGATGCGGGAAGATTGTGTGAGCGAGATCCTGCTCGGTCAACTCACCCTGGCGCGCGATAACATAGCCCTGGATCAGTTCGGTGACTTCTGCGCCGATCATGTGCGCGCCGAGCAATTCCCCGGTCTTCTTGTCGAAGATGGTTTTTACGAGGCCTTCAGAGGCGCCCATTGCTATGGCCTTGCCATTGCCGATGAAGGGGAAGCGGCCAACCTTGATATCGTAGCCTTTTTCCTTTGCGGCTTTTTCAGTCAGACCGACGCTGGCGACCTGCGGGTGCGCGTAAGTGCAGCCTGGAACGTTCCAGGGATCAAAGGGTTCGGCATGATCGGCCCCGGCGATACCTTCCACACAAACCACACCTTCATGAGAGGCCTTGTGGGCCAACCATGGCGGGCCTGTCAGATCGCCGATTGCGTATAGACCTTTGACCCCGGTACGGCCAAAATTGTCCACGGTCACATGGGTCTTCTCGACCTTTACGCCCAGTTCTTCGAGGCCAAGATCTTCAACATTGCCGACAATACCAACGGCAAGAATCGCCCGGTCGAATTCCTTGTTTTCCTTCTTGCCGGACTTGTCTGTAATTTCTGCTGTAACGGTGGACTTGCCCGCTTTCAGATTTTCGACTTTCGCGCCTGTAACAATGTTCAGACCTTGCTTCTTGAAGTCCTTTTCCGCGAGTTTTGAAATTTCCTCGTCTTCCACCGGCAGAATGCGATCCATCACTTCAGCGACTGTCACCTCTGCGCCCAGTTCATGATAGAAACTTGCGAATTCAATGCCAATCGCACCTGATCCTATGACCAACAGCCGCTTTGGCATGACATCCGGCGTCATGGCTTCACGATAAGTCCAGATCAGTTTCTTGTCTGCAACCAGACCGGCTTGCGGGATGTCCCGCGCCCGCGCGCCCGTCGCCAACATGACGTGCTTGGCTTGGAAGGACGTTTCCTTGCCATCTTTGCCTTTGACGATGACCTTTGGTGCCTGCGTACCTTTTTCGAGACGGGCGGTGCCTTCGATAACGTCGATCTTGTTTTTCTTCATCAGGAATTTGACTCCGGTCGATAGCTGGTTCGCCACGCCGCGTGAACGCTTCACGACAGCATCGAGGTCAAAATCGGCCTTGTCGATTTTCAGACCGAATTCCTTTGCGTTCTTGGCCAGGTGCAGGACTTCCGCCGACCGCAGCAGCGCTTTGGTCGGGATACAGCCCCAGTTCAGACAAATCCCACCGAGGCTTTCACGTTCGACGATGGCCGTCTTCATGCCCAGCTGCGACGCGCGAATGGCCGAAACATACCCGCCGGGCCCGGATCCGATCACGATGAGGTCGTACTGCGTACTCATTGGGTAATTCCTCTCATTTCATCCCATGCCAGAAGCGCTTGGGAGACGCGCAAATCCGCGCTCTCGAACATTTCAGGCGTGCAAATGTATTCCGGTTCTTCCGCAGAAATCTTGTGCATCAGAACAACGCTGTCAGCGGCAACATCTTCGCGAAGCTCCCGAGCTAGTCCTTCGTAGCGCAGGTCTTCCATGAACTCCGAAAGCTGGTCTGTAGCCTCCCTGTCGCACAAAAGGCTGATGCCTTTCTGGATCGCAAGCTCGCCAGCGATCATGCGAATATCCGCCTCATTCATGCCCGACGAATTGTCCGTGGAAACGCTTTCCTCGGAGCATCCGGCGAGGAGGGTCAGGCTGACAAGCATCATCCCGAGCCGCGTCATCAGAGCAGCATGGCTTCGGGGGTTTCAACATACCGTTTGAAAGCCTGAAGCCATTTGGCTCCCTCCGCCCCACCAACCACGCGGTGGTCACAGGTGAGCGTTACCGTCATGACGGTACGGGCAACAATATTTCCCTTGGCGTCGACGATAGCGCGCTTTTCACCCGCGCCGACTGACAGGATCATGCCTTCAGGTGGATTGATAATTGAGGCAAAGCTCTTGATTCCGAACATGCCGAGATTGGAAATACTGAATGTGCCGCCGCTATATTCCTGCGGCTTCAGCTTCCGCTCCCGCGCCCGGGTCGCAAGATCCTTCATCTCTTCCGATATCTCTGCCAGGCCTTTGGTCTCCGCGCTGAACACAACTGGCGTGATCAGGCCTCCTTCAATCGCGACAGCAACCGAAACATTGGCATGCTTGTGATAGGCGATACCTTCGTCGGTATAGGATGCATTGCAATCCGGCTCGTCCATCAGAGCCATGGCGGCAGCCTTGATGAGCATATCATTGACCGAAACCTTCACGCCTTCGCGTGCCGCAGCATTGATCGCAGCACGGCTCGCAAGCAGATGATCGAGCTCAAGATCGATATTCAGCGGGAAATGCGGAACCTGCATGAAGCTGGTCGTCAGACGCTTGGCGACAGTCTTGCGCATGCCGTCCAGTGGCACGAGTTCATAACTGTCAGGCGCATAGACCCGATCGTCCAGGACCTGCGGCAGGATTAGGCCATCCGGTTGGGTTGCAGCCCCCGCGCTCGCGCCAGACGGTGCGGCTTTGGCGTTCTCGACGTCGCGCTTGATGATCCGGCCGCGCGGACCAGTCCCCGTCAGCCCCGAAAGGTCTAGACCTTTCATCTCCGCAATCCGGCGTGCCAAGGGGCTGGCCTTGATGCGGCCATCTGATGAGGTTGCAGATGGCAGGGGTGACTTGGAAGGCGTAGCTGCGCTGTCTGCTTTCTTTGCCGGGGCAGTAGTCTCTGCCATGGCGGCCGGTTTCGGTTCTTCCGGTTTAAGCGCGGCTTCTGCCTTGTCTTTCGGTGCATTTGACTTGGCGGGCGCTTTGACTGAGGAGGCGTCTTCACCTTCCTCGGCAAGGATGGCGATCACTTCATTGACCTTTACGCCTTCCGCGCCGGCCTCAATGAGGATCTTGGCGACAACACCTTCATCCACTGCTTCGACTTCCATCGTGGCTTTGTCGGTCTCAATCTCGGCAATGATGTCACCGGAGGAAACGGTGTCACCTTCCTTTACCAACCATTTTGCAAGCGTGCCCTCTTCCATTGTCGGAGACAGGGCGGGCATGGTGATATTGATAGCCATATCAGTCCCCCATCTTCTGGACATCGCCCGGTGATTTCGGGCCGAACTGGATGCGATTCAGGAAGCCGGTCACGATCTCCTTGATGATCTCTTCCTTTTCAGGGCCGTCTGGATGATGATCCTTGAAAGCGTCTGTGACATGCTTGGCGATGTCGCCCAAGATAAAGCCCCACATGGTTGGCTCCGTCGCCGGATCAGCTGCTTCGCCGACACGCAGGCTTACATGGTCTGTATTGTCTGCGATCCAGAACCGGATCATTTCCTGAGCGATGTCAGCGCCCTCAACAGATGGCGGCGATTTGAGTTCTCGTTTCTCAGTCGACATAGCAAACTCTCCGCGCAGCTTCGACAATATCATCGGCATTCGGAAGGCTCATCGCCTCCAGATTGGCCGCATAAGGCAGGGGCACATCGTTTTGATGGACACGGGCAGGTGGTGCGTCGAGATAATCAAACGCTTCGGCCGTCACTGTGGCCGCAATCTCCGCCCCGACGCCGAAGAAACGCCAGCCTTCTTCACAACAGACAATGCGATTGGTTTTCTTCACGCTTTCGATCACTGTTTCTGTGTCGAGCGGACGGATTGTACGCAGGTCTATGACTTCTGCGTCAATGCCTTGCTCTGCGAGCGTCTCGGCGGCCTGTAGCGCGAATCCAACCATTCGGGAATGCGCGACGAGCGTTACGTCTGATCCGGATCGTTTAATGGCAGCCTTGCCGATAGGCAGTACATGATCGTCGAGATCAGGAACCGGGAAACTGTTTCCGTACAGTAGCTCATGCTCAAGGAATACGACCGGGTTCGGATCGCGGATAGCCGCCTTGAGCAGGCCTTTCGCGTCGGCGGCGTCATATGGCGCAACCACTTTCAGCCCAGGGATCTGGCCATACCATGCCGAATAGTCCTGACTGTGCTGTGCGCCCACGCGCGATGCGGCGCCATTGGGGCCACGGAATACGATGGGACAGCCCATCTGGCCACCTGACATGTATAGGGTCTTGGCCGCCGAGTTAATGATCTGGTCGATGGCCTGCATGGCGAAATTGAAGGTCATGAATTCGACGATGGGTTTGAGTCCTGCAAAGGCGGCCCCTACCCCAAGCCCGGCAAACCCATGTTCCGTGATCGGTGTATCCACCACACGGCGTGCGCCGAATTCCTGAAGCAGTTCCCGTGTGACCTTATAGGCACCTTGATACTCGGCCACCTCTTCACCCATTACGAAAACGGATTCGTCACGGCGCATCTCTTCGGCCATGGCGTCGCGCAATGCGTCCCGCACCGTCGTGTCGGTAAAGGAAGTGCCTTCGGGGATGCTCGGGTCTGACAAAACGGCAGCCTTCGGGGCCTCGACTTCGTCGCCCGTGTCCTCTGTTTTCATACCCTCACCAGAGTCGGCCGGCTCTTCGGTGGCCTGGCCGCCAGCATCGCCTTTGGCTTCCACCTTGGCGGCATCTTCGCCTTCCTCAGCGAGCACCGCAATGACGGCATTGACCTTTACGCCTTCGGTGCCTTCGGGAATGAGGATCTTGGCCAAAACGCCCTCGTCCACCGCTTCGACTTCCATTGTGGCTTTGTCAGTTTCGATTTCGGCAATGATGTCGCCGGAGGAGACAGTGTCCCCCTCCTGTTTCAACCATTTCGACAATGTGCCCTCTTCCATGGTCGGAGACAGGGCGGGCATGAGAATATCTACGGACATTAATGTGCTCCGGAAAACAGGATGGCGGACAGTCGAGGTGCTTTCTTTCCTGGCATCAGGCGACCTCGACGTCTTTCAGGACGTCAGTCCAGAGTTCGGATGGATCGGGCTCCGGGCTCTCAAGAGAATAGTCGGCGGCTTCCTTGACGATGCCCTTGATCTCTTTGTCGATATTCTTGAGTTCGTCTTCGCTTGCATGACCCAGTTCAAGAAGCTGGCCCTTCAGGCCCTCGATTGGATCGTGGTGCGATCGGATGTCGTCGACTTCTTCCCGTTTCCGGTATTTGGCAGGGTCCGACATGGAGTGGCCGCGATACCGATAAGTCTTCATTTCCAGTATGTACGGACCTTTTCCGGAACGAGCATATTTGACGGCTTTTTCGCCTGCTTCGCGCACAGCCATGACATCCATGCCATCGACTTCCTCGCCTTCGATTTCGAATGAAATGCCGCGCTTGTAGAGTTCGGTTTCCGAGGCGTGCCGCGCCACACTTGTGCCCATCGCGTACATGTTATTCTCGATGACATAGACGACTGGCAGATCCCAGAGCGACGCCATGTTGAATGCTTCGTAGACCTGCCCCTGATTGGCGGCGCCGTCCCCGAAATATGCAAGGGCAACGTTGTCCGTTCCGCGATATTTGTTGGCGAATCCAAGGCCGGTGCCAATCGGAACCTGAGCTCCAACGATCCCATGGCCTCCATAGAAATTCTTTTCCTTGGAAAACATGTGCATCGATCCGCCCTTCCCTTTGGAAAGCCCGCCGATGCGACCTGTGAGTTCCGCCATCACACCACGTGGGTCCATGTCGCATGCCAACATGTGACCATGATCGCGATACCCTGTGATGATCTGGTCGCCATCCTTCAAACAGGCTTGCATGCCCGTCACGACCGCTTCCTGGCCAATGTAAAGGTGACAGAAGCCAGCAATCTTGCCCATGCCGTAGAGCTGTCCGGCTTTTTCCTCAAACCGGCGTATCAGGAGCATGGCCCGATAATATTTCAGCATCTCCGCCTTGCTGGTCTTTGAAGGTGCCTTTTTGGTACTTCTTGCTTTAGTCGCCATAAGTTCGCTCCAACCCTTTTCCAGACTTATGTATGCGCGATTACGCAACGACAAGTCAGAACAACTATGTCAATTTGCAGAGCTTGGTTCCGAAGAGACGAGAACAATTTCATTCGGATAGACAAAAGCCAGCTTGTCCCGCGCCATGGCTTCCACGAAATCAGGATCCACCGATCCCGGAGTCAGGCGTCTGATATCGACCTGGAGACGATTCAAGTCGCTCTCAAGGCTGGCGAGTTCAGCCTTGCGATCCTCCAACTCCATCTGGGCATCAGACCAACGCCCAAGCCCCTTCTCCCCCGCAAACGCGTGGTAGGCGAAATAGAGCACAAGAAGAGACAGGCCGGCGGCCTCGAGTCGCGATTTCATAACCTCACCTAATCCGGTTATGGTTAAGAGAGCGTGATCGCCGCCGGCCCGATTGACGGGCCCAGACCGCTAGGCAGCGTTGATGCGCGAGCGGCCGGCGAAGATGCCAACAGGTCCCAGCTCTTCTTCTATGCGAATCAGCTGGTTGTATTTGGCAATGCGGTCGGAACGAGAAAGAGACCCCGTCTTGATCTGTCCGCAATTGGTCGCAACGGCGAGGTCTGCAATCGTTGCGTCCTCTGTCTCGCCAGAACGGTGGGACATGACCGCCGTATAGCCATGAAGATGCGCCAATTCGACCGCGTCGAGCGTTTCGGACAATGTGCCGATCTGATTGACCTTCACCAGAATGGAGTTCGCCGCGCCTTTTTGAAGGCCGATAGACAAACGATCCGGATTGGTTACGAACAGATCGTCGCCCACCAGCTGAACCCTGTCACCGATTGATTCGGTCAAGGCGACCCAGCCATCCCAATCATCTTCGGCCATACCATCTTCAATGGAGATGATGGGATAGCGGGCGCAAAGATCGGCCAGGTAGGCTGCGAATTCGTCGGAGCCGAGGGATTTCCCTTCCCCGGCAAGCTCATATCTGCCGTTCTTGTAGAACTCTGTGGAGGCCGCATCGAGCGCCAATGCCATGTCCTCTTCAGGTTTGTATCCAGCCTTCTCAATAGCCTTCATCACAAAACCGATGGCTTCGTCAGTAGATGCCAGATTTGGCGCAAACCCGCCTTCGTCGCCGACATTCGTATTGTGGCCTGCATCACTCAGGGTTTTCTTCAGCGCATGGAAGACTTCGGCACCCATGCGCACGGATTCAGAGAGGCTCTCTGCGCTGACTGGCATGACCATGAATTCCTGGATGTCGATCGGATTGTCAGCATGCGCGCCGCCATTGATGATGTTCATCATCGGCGTCGGCAGAACGCGGGCATTGGGTCCACCCACATATCGGTAGAGGGGCATAGCCGAGCTCTCGGCAGCAGCTTTTGCAAGTGCCATGGAGACGCCCAGAATCGCATTCGCGCCTAGGCGGGACTTGTTTTCCGTTCCATCCAGATCGATCATCAACATGTCGATCATGCGCTGTTCGGTTGCGTCCAGACCAGCCAGTTCGTTGAAGATTTCACCATTCACGGCGTCAACGGCCTTCAGCACGCCCTTGCCGAGATAACGCGCCTTGTCCCCATCACGCTGCTCATGGGCCTCATACGCACCCGTAGAAGCGCCAGAAGGGACTGCTGCGCGGCCGAGAGAGCCATCTTCCAGCGTCACATCAACTTCGACGGTTGGGTTGCCTCGGCTATCCAGGATTTCCCGGGCATGGATGTCGATGATCTCACTCATGAGTGGCTGTACCTTTGCACCTAGAAATAAAAAAAGCGCCCCCTGCTCTGGCAGGAAGCGCTCGCACCCTTAAGGCTGCGCGCTCAAAAGCGCAACAGCGGGTCGTTTAGATATCGTCACGTGGCTCAAGTACCTGACGCCCGCGATACATGCCGGTTTTCAGGTCGATGTGGTGCGGACGGCGCAGTTCACCGGATTCCGCATCTTCGATATATGTGTTCATATCCAGCCGGTCGTGCGAACGGCGCATGCCGCGGCGCGACTTCGAGATCTTGCTCTTTGGAACTGCCATAACAGGTATCCAGTGGTTTGGCGCGAAATGCGCGTGAATTGGAAAGAGGCCTCATACATAGAGGTCTGTCTCTTTGCAAGACTCCAACGTCACCGCTGGTCGAATTTCTTCAGTCCGGCCTGATGAGCCTATTGGGCCTTTGCTGCCTCGGCCTGGCGCATGATTCGAAGCAGGTTTCCGCCCCAGATATTCTTCAGGTCAGCTTCTGTATAGCCCTCTTCCAGCAGGCGTTCCGTCACCTTTGGCAAGAGAGAGACGTCCTCCATGCCGGCAACGCCGCCGCCGCCATCCCAATCTGCGCCCATACCGACATGTTCCGGTCCAACGATCTCAAGCGCATACAGCATTTGCTCCATGAACACTTCAAACGAGGAAAGCGGCATTGGATAGGCCGAATCGATTTCGCCACGGCGTGCCATGTACTGCTTGCGCTCTTCGTCGGTAAGGTCGAAAGGCGAACGTCCCTCATACGAGGCAGCCAGTTCTTCCAGCGCGGTCGTGCGTTCTGCAGGGGGCTCGAGATTCTCGATATATGATCCAAGGGCATTCATCTGGATAACGCCGCCGTTTTCCGCGACACGCCGCAACAGATCATCCGGAATGTTCCGGGGATGGTCGTACAGGGCTTTCACGCCGGAATGTGACAGCACGATCGGAGTCGTGGAGATTTCCATGATGTCCTCAACGGCCGAGTCGGCAGCATGCGAGCCATCAACCATCATGCCGAGCCGATTGGCCTCCCGAACCAATTCTTCTCCAAGCGGAGTTAGCCCACCGAGGTCCGTCGCTGACAAATCTGTGGCGCTGTCCGCAAATTGGTTGTCCCGAAAATGCACCGGCCCAACGAGTCGCACACCACGTTCATAGAAATCCTCAAGCACGGTCAGGTCAGTGCCGAGCGGGTAGCTGTTCTCGATCGACTGGAAGACGATCCGCTTGCCCTCCGCAACGATGCGCTCAGCATCATCAGCCGTGTAGGCCAGTTCGAATGCGTCCGGATGGGCCTCGACCATTGCGAGGATATCGTCTGATCGTGTGAACGCTGCCTGTTTCGCCGCCTCATACGACGCTTCATCCAAAGGCCCCTGCGGGGTGAATATCACCCAGAACCCGCCATCAAGCCCCCCTCGCTCCATTTTGGGCAGGTCGACTTGAACTTGTCCAATTCGCGAAGGGTTGTCAGCGAGAATATCGAAGTCCGGTTTTGAGAAATTTGCGGGCGTGTCCAGATGCGAATCCATCACAAGAACGCGTTCATGAATTTCGCGCGGTGTGGCCGGTTCTTCCGGTTGGATGTCCGCGCCACAGGCCCCCAGCAGCAGAGCGGGCAGAATATAGGGAAGATGTTTCATGACGCCTCGTTCTTCTTGATGCTTTTTTCGCAAGCGTAAGGACAATGCCACCTGGCGCAAGAAAAATGGTCGTCCCGCGGGACGACCAAGTTCAGCAAGAAGGACGTTGAGCAGACGTCCAGACAAATTGCCCAAGACCTGTGCCCAACAAGACATTCACTAGCAGGGTCAACCTGAACGGCTTGCAGTTCGTCCGGTTGTCTCCCATTCATCTATGAGGCGAACTCGGTCTATTGAATTCCCCAATCTTTGAGGATCTCACCAGAATGTTCCCCCAGTCCAGCTGGCCGCCCCTGGATGGCCCCGGGCGTCGCGGAGAAGCGCGGTGCGGGCGCAGGCTGAACCACTCCCTCGATCTCCACAAACGTCTGACGGTCCACATTGTGCTTATGGGATGGCGCTTCCGACATGGAGAGGACTGGCGCAAAACAGATGTCAGTGCCTTCCATTATCTCACACCACTCATCGCGCGTTTTGGTCTTGAACACCGCCATGATCTTTTGCTTCAGATCAGGCCACTTCGAGCGGTCCATTTGAGCTTGAAAGCCGGGATCGGTCAGACCCGCTTTTTCCAGTAGCAGAGCGTAAAATTGTGGCTCGATCGATCCGATCGATACCCATTTGCCATCGCTGCACTCATACGTGTCATAGAAATGCGCTCCGCCATCGAGAAGGTTTGCCTCTCTGTCATCAGTCCAGAGACCCATCGCTTTCATTCCGTAGAACATGGTCGCCAGTGAAGCCGCACCATCAGACATCGCCACATCAATAACTTGGCCTTCGCCGCCATTTTTCACATTCACGATGCCAGCCAGCAGGCCCATCGCCAAATAGAGCGCGCCGCCTCCATAGTCGCCAACCAGATTGAGTGGCGGACGCGGGCGACCGTCGCCATCGCCCATCGCATGAAGTGCACCTGTAATGGCGATATAGTTGAGGTCATGTCCCGCAGCATGCGACAGCGCGCCGGTCTGTCCCCATCCCGTCATGCGCCCGTAAACCAGCTTCGGATTGCGGGCGAGCGCGACATCAGGCCCGAGACCGTTGCGCTCCATGACGCCGGGTCGGAAACCCTCGATCAACCCATCAGCTTTCTCGATCAGCTTCAACGCAGTTTCGACATCAGCAGAATCTTTCAGGTTGAGTCCGATGGACCGGCGCCCCCGGCTCATCACATCAGCTGCGCGGCCAGGGCGACCATCACCCTTCCGATCAATCCGAATCACATCTGCGCCAAGATCAGACAACAGCATGCCGCAAAAGGGTCCAGGTCCAATACCTGCGAACTCTACAATCCGAACGCCATTCAACGGTCCTTGAGCCATGACATATCCTACCTTTTATTTTTGTCTCACCGGGTCAATTTAGCGGATCATTAAGCCGGCGCGGCTCAAAAGGAAGGGGTACCGCAACGTCGCCCGACACAATCCTTACGAGCCATATGAACCACCTCGCATACCTTGACCCACCGATAGAAGTATTGGCTGCAGGTGCGCGTCTGGAGATGATCCTGTCACGCCTCCGGTCGGGTCGCATGCGCCCGTTTCGGGCAGACTTACCGATCTCATATTCGTCATCGGAAGCATTGCTCCTGGATACACAAAGCCTCGATGAGAACACGTTGATCCAGTTTATCAAAGACATTGGCCAATCACTTCGGCCAATTCTGATTTTGGGTGACCCGGCTTTGGCTGGATATTTTGCAAATGCTGTCTTCATCCCGCGTGACCGCGATTTATCCGTCCTAAGAGGGAGGCTCGACGCCATCACACGGCGCAGCGCCCGCATGTCGGAATTGCGCTTGCGCAGTGAAACGGCAACTACTTTTGGGGTGACATTGCCCGAGCCCTCCGTTGAGACGGTGCCGGACCTCCTCTATCTCGGGGATGGGTCTTCACGCTTTCTTGCATTGCAGGCTGCGCTCGGCGAGCGCGGGATCACTGTCACGGCTGCCTTCAGTGCCCATACTGCGGCAGACTATGTCAGGCAAAGAGCCTTTGCAGCCATCTTGCTCGATATCCCGTCGGAACCTCGAAGCCTGCATAAGCTCGCCAACTGGGTGACGGCTTCCATTGAGCATTTTGTACATACGCCTCTGCTCGGATTACTCAGTGAAGGCACAGAACCCTCGCATAGTTTGGAAACTATCATTCGATACATGTCTCACGTGTTCGAACCCTGCACGCCCGCCCATGATCTGGCGGCTCATGTCGACGCCTACGGTCGACGTGCCGCAGTGCAATCGCTTAAAGTCAAAGACAACATGTCCATGTCAGCAATTTGCCATTCAGAAACCGGTCTCTTTTCCCAGACCTTTTTTGAGGCGCATCTTCAGAACCAGATCGAGCTTTCAGCAGACCGAGGGGATCCGCTGTCTCTTCTGGTCATTTGCGATCCGCAACATGATCGCGTTTCACATCGCCAGAAAAAACTCATCGCCAATGTAGTCCTGTCAAACATGCGAGAAACAGACCTACCTGTGACCATCGACCCGGACACGTTTGCCATCAGCTTGTCCGCGACAGGCTACAAAGGTGCTGTCCAAATCTGCGAACGCTTGTTTCGAGAGTTGGAAGCGGTGGCACCAGACCTCGCAGCACGTCTTGGCTGGCGCATCACCGAAAAGCGCGCTTATCATGACGCTCGCAGACTGTTGTCTGAAGCTCGGTCAGGTGTCTACCAAAAAGCCAGGACCGCCTAGGCCGGCACAAGGCCAGCCGCAGCCTCGAGCTCTTTCAGAAAGCCACGAATTCCCGACAAACGCTGTTCGGGTGTGCCGCCAAGTCCTGAGTGAACCAATTTGGAGTCCGGTCTGATCCGCAACTGGGACGGCCGACTGCGTACAACGTCCAGCAAACGCGCAGGATCGAGTACCGTATCTTCGCGGAAGGCAAAGACCGCGCCCTTCTGCCCGGCATCCAGTTTGGAGATACCCAAAACTTTGCACTGCACCTTGATTGCGGTGACTTCGAGCAACTGCCTCGTCTCATCCGGCAACGGACCAAACCGGTCAATCAGTTCAGCGGCGAAGGACTCGCGCTCCGCAGCTGTCGAAATCTCAGACAGGCGTCGATACAGGGAAAGCCGGATGTTCAGATCTTCTACATAGCTTTCCGGAATCAGCACGGCCGCTCCGGTATTGATCTGCGGCGACCAGTCATCCGCAAAGTCTTCGTCATCTCTCGCTCCGGCCTTAAGCGCATTGACGGCATCTTCCAGCATGGACTGGTAGAGTTCCACGCCAACTTCCTTCACATGACCAGATTGCTGGTCGCCAAGAAGGTTTCCAGATCCGCGCATGTCCAGGTCATGGCTGGCTAGCTGGAAGCCCGCGCCCAGAGAGTCCAGCGACTGCAGGATTTTCAAACGGCGGTCAGCCGTCTCGGTAATCACCTTGTCGCGCGGCGTCGTGAAATAGGCATAGGCGCGCAGCTTCGATCGGCCGACCCGACCGCGCAACTGATACAGTTGAGCAAGGCCGAACATGTCGGCCCGGTGTATGATCAATGTGTTGGCACGCGGTATGTCCAGTCCGCTTTCAACAATCGTCGTCGAAAGCAGCACGTCATACTTGCCCTCATAGAAGGCTGTCATGATGTCTTCGAGTTCGCCTGCTGCCATCTGGCCGTGGGCAACGATATAGGAAACCTCAGGCACATTGTCGTGAAGGAAGCGTTCCAGCTTGTCCAGGTCCTGAATGCGCGGCGCCACGAAGAAGGCCTGTCCGCCACGATACTTCTCGCGAAGCAAGGCCTCCCTCAGAGTAACCGTGTCTTCTTCAGTGATGTAAGTCCGCACTGACAGGCGGTCGACCGGCGGCGTAGCGATGATCGACAGATCGCGAATTCCTGTAAGTGCCATTTGCAACGTACGCGGAATAGGTGTGGCCGACAGCGTTAGGACGTGAACGTCGGCTTTCAACTCTTTGAGTCGTTCTTTGTGCTTTACACCGAAGCGCTGCTCTTCATCCACTACCAACAGACCGAGGCGCTTGAACTCAATAGTCTTTGTGAGCACTGCGTGTGTGCCCACCACCACATCTACACTGCCATCCGCAATCCCCTCGCGCGTTTCCGCAGCCTCTTTCGCACCGACAAGTCGTGACAATTGGCGAACCTTCAAAGGCCAACCTGCAAAGCGCTCAGCAAATGTCTTGTAGTGCTGACGCGCGAGCAGCGTAGTCGGCGCAATCACCGCGACCTGCTTGCCGCTCATCGCTGCAACAAACGCACCGCGCAATGCGACTTCCGTCTTGCCGAAACCGACATCGCCACAAACCAGTCGATCCATTGGCTTGCCTGACGCGAGATCGCCAATGACATCTTCAATCGCATTCAACTGATCATCAGTTTCTTCATAGGGGAAGCGTGCTGCGAATTCTTCATACAGGCCCTGCCCGGCATTGACGGCATCTGCTCGTTTCAACTCGCGGGCGGCGGCGATATGCATTAGCTCAGCTGCCATCTCGAGAATGCGCTTCTTGGCTTTGGCCTTACGCGTTTGCCAGCCTGCCCCACCGAGACGGTCGAGTTGGTTTTCCGAATCTTCGGCTCCGTACCGGCTAATTAGGTCGATATTCTCTACCGGGAGGAATATTGTGTCACCGCCCGCATATTCCAGATGAAGGCAGTCATGCGGCGCGCCGGTAAGGTCCAGCGTCTTGAGGCCTACATAGCGCCCCACCCCATGATCAATATGCACGATCAGGTCGCCAGGATTGAGTGCGGCGGCATCTGATATGAAATTCGCTGTCTTCCGCTTACGCCTAGGCCCGGCCAGCCTGTCGCCCAGAATGTCGGCTTCCGAGATCAAAGCCACGTCCGGCGTCTCGAACCCTGACTCCAGAGGGATTTCCACAACCGTGAAGTCAGTCTTCTTTGCCGCGTCGAGAGAATGCACCAATGCCAAGTCTGTCAGGCCGTGATCCGCCATGACATTGATCAGGCGATCTGCTGAACCAACCGACCATGCCGCAAACACAACCGGGCGACCGTCAGATTGGAGACGCTTGGCATGAGCAATCGCCGCTTCGAATACATTGATGTCTGCGTGCAGGCGTTCCGGGGCGAAATCACGGCCAGCACGGCCTCCCAGGTCAAATGCTTCGGCGCTGGGTTCGGATGGATAGAAACGTGCGGTGGCTCGCGAAGCGAGCCCGGCCTCCAATTCCCTTGGAGTCAGGTAAAGCGAATCCGGCGGCAACACTTTCGCCTGTCGTACATCTCCTTCACCCGCCTCCAAACGGGCGGCATGATAGTCTTCAGCTTGCGACAGGCGTTCTGCGGACGCTTCACCGGCGAGATGGCCCATGCCTATAAGCGGGTCTGAGCCCACATAGTCGAATACTGTTTCCAGGTGGTCATGAAACAATGGCAGCCAGCCTTCCACGCCCTGCCGCCGGATGGATGCGCGCGCGGCTTCATAAGCCGGGTCGCCCGAAGGCGGTCCGAACGCGGCCAGGTACTTCTCGCGAAACCGCGCCAGCACATCATCGTCAAACAGGATTTCGCTGACCGGTGCAAAGGCGACGCTTTTCGCATCCCCTGTAGACCGCTGCGTTTCGGTGTCGAAGGTGCGGAGGGTTTCCAATGTGTCGCCGAAAAAGTCGAGACGATACGGTTCAGGAGAGGTCGGCGGGAAAATATCGATGATCCCGCCCCGAATCGCGAACTCCCCATGCTCGCGCACGGTGCTTGATCGCAAATAGCCATTTACGGCAAGATACTCGGTAAGTTCTTTCTGGTTCACGGACTGGCCGAGCGTGACCGCGAATGAAGACCGGCGTAGCACGCTAACAGGAGGCACCCGCTGAACCAGCGACGATGCGGTGGTGACCACCAGGATTGGACCCTGCTCCGGGTCATAGCGAGATAACCGCGCAAGTGCGGCGCATCGGCGAGCGGAAACTCCCGCTGTCGGGCTGACCCGATCATAGGGCAGCGTGTCCCAACTTGGCAGGTCGACCTGCTCCAGACGGGGCTCGGCAAACTGCGCCACCCGCCGCGCTGTGGCCGCTGTCTTGTCATCACGGGCGACATAAACTCCCGCCCCGCCGCGCTTCTGTAATGCGGCACAAAAGGCAATCAGGTCTGCACCAAACGGCGCACCAGAGAGGGCGGCCGGACCGCTGAGGGATTTCAATAGCTCTACAGGAGTCATGGGCACGATGTATTCGACAGAAATGGAAAGAAAGGCTGACTTAACCGCCTTGGGCGGCGTATCGGAACGCGATGAGTTGGTCCAGCACGGGACCGCGATGAGTCTCAGGCACAGGCTTTTGGCCGATCAGCCACGCATAGACCTCCCAATCCGGAACGCCGAGCAGACCCTCGAATTCATCAAGTTCTGATTCACCGAACGAACCAATATGCGCATCTGCGAACGTACCCATGAGAAGGTCCATTTCCCGGAATCCGCGTCGCCAGGCCCTGAATTTGAGTTTTCGGCGACGTGCTTCCATTCTTCGGCTCCTTTGATTTGCCAAACCATATAGAACGCGCAGCTGGAATAAACAGCGGCGATTGTGCAGCGCACCGCGCGCGCATAGTCTGGTTGGGATGCGGGACGAACGACTCTTTCCTTTGTTTGAGGGCCTGGACAGTTTGTCTGGTGTCGGCCCGAAGCTGAAGCCCGTGCTGGAGCGCCTGACAGGTGGCGACAGTATTTGGGACTTGTTGCTTCATTTGCCGGAGCGCTGGGTGGATCGTCGGGTAAAAGAATACATTGATGATGCGGTGATCGGCGAGGTCTCAACCCTTCGCGGCGAAGTACATGCTTATAACGCACCCTATTCTGATCGATCTCCGCACAAGATCGTTCTGTACGATGGCACCGGATTTCTCACACTTGCCTTTTTCCGGGCTGACGGCAGATGGCTGCAAGGCCAATTTCCGATCGGCAAGGAGCGTGTCGTGTCTGGAATGGTCGAAGAGTTCAATGGCGAGCGCCAGATGACCCATCCCGATCACATTGTTGATCCCGCCAAAGGCCCAATGCCTCCTGCTGTCGAACCCATCTATGGTCTTACAGCGGGTTTGACGAACAAACGTGTTCACAGCTTCGCCGTTCAAGCGCTGGATCATATCGCCGATGATTTACCGGAATGGGCGGATCCCGACTTGGTCAAGGCGCGAGGTTGGTTGAGCTTCAAAGCGGCCCTGAGCTGCCTTCATGCACCGATAGAGTATGATCCCGAACTGTTTGAAAGGGCGCGCGAGCGATTGGCATATGACGAAGCGCTTGCGCGTGAGTCAGCATTTGCGCTGGCTCGCGCAAGCCGCGCCAAAAGAGCGGCGCCCTCTGTCCCGGTGAGTGCTGAATCTCACCAAGCACTCTTGCGCGCGCTCCCCTACAAGCCGACCGGCGCCCAGACGCGTGCATTCGAACAGATCGCCGCCGACATGTCGTCCACCTCCCCCATGCGCAGGATGCTTCAGGGTGATGTTGGCGCGGGCAAAACGCTGGTCAGTGCCATGGCCGCGGTTCAAGCTGCGAGCGCTGGTTTCCAGACGGCATTCATGTCTCCCACGGAAGTCTTGGCCCGTCAGCAATATGAAACCATGGATCGACTTCTGTCACCGCTAGGTTACACCGTCGCCGCGTTGACGGGGCGAGACAAGGCATCGACGCGCGAAAGCATATTGATGGGACTGGCCGACGGGAGCATCCACGTCGTTTCTGGCACCCAAGCCCTCTTCCAGCAGTCCGTCGCATTCCGCAATCTGGGTCTGGTCATCGTCGACGAACAGCACCGCTTTGGCGTGGCTGACCGCATGCGCCTCGCTGGAAAGGCCCTCAGTCCGCACATGCTTGTCATGAGCGCGACACCGATCCCTCGAACCTTGGCACAGGCGTTTCACGGAGATCTTGACGTGTCGATACTGGATGAAAAGCCACCCGGCCGCGTCCCCGTCGAAACCCGCGCGATCCCAGACACACGCATGGATGAGGTAGTAGATGCCGTGAGTCGGGCGATGCGTCGGGGCGAGCGCGCTTTCTGGGTATGCCCCAAGGTTGATGTCGACGACGATGACTCCACTGCCGTTGGCCGTCATGCGGCTCTGACCGACCAATTGAATGTGCCTGTGGGGCTCGTCCATGGTCGCCTCAAGCCTGCAGAGAAAGACGCCGCACTGGAAGATTTCCGCGCAGGACGTACCAGGTTATTGGTCGCAACAACGGTAATCGAAGTAGGCGTCGATGTGCCAGAAGCCACGATCATGGTGATCGAGCGCGCAGAGGGGTTTGGCCTCGCCCAACTCCATCAGTTGCGAGGTCGCGTCGGTCGGGGTGATCGTCCGTCCTATTGCCTGTTGCTCTACAGGCCGCCTTTGGGCGAAACAGCGCATGAGCGGCTCGACACGCTCCGGCGCACAGAGGACGGGTTTGAAATTGCTGAAGCGGATTTCAAACTTCGTGGCCCCGGCGATATGCTGGGCTTGAAACAGGCTGGGGCCACAGATTATCGGGTACTCGATCTAGCGCGACACGCCCCGCTGCTCGAAATCGCAAAAAAGGACGCCGAAGCCATCGTAAGTCGCGATCTCCAGCTTTCTGGTGAACGGGGCCAGGCACTTCGGCTCGTTCGGGAACTCCTTACGCCCCGGATTCAGGCTCCGGCGACGGAGTAGATTGAGTCGATGGTGCATCGCCCTCTTTGATCGGCAGATGCTCGGGAACCACCAGACCGGCCGAAAGGATCATTTTAGCGCCCTCCTCAACCGTCATGTCGAGGCGTACGACTTCGCTCGATTCCACATACATCAAGAAGCCCGACGTGGGATTCGGAGTCGTCGGCACGAATACTCCAATGAATGCGGGCCCAAGAACCGTTTTCAGCTCGCCCTTCGCAGGGCTCGACACGAACCCAAGACACCAGGTGCCCTTCTTCGGGTACTCGATCAGAACACACTCGCTGAACTGTTCGGTATTGTTACTCGCAAAGACTTCAACCAGTTGCTTGAACGCCGAATAGACCGAACGGACGAAGGGAACACGGGTCAGAATGCGATCAGCCAGACTGATGACGGAACGACCGATGAGATTCGTCGCAATGCCGCCCAGCACGGTAAGAAACACGACGAGCACGATCAGTCCAAAACCGGGAACTGCGTAATTCAGATAAGTTTCAGGTTTCAGTGCCGCCGGCAGTAAGGGCACAACGCGCTTGTCGATTTCACTGATCAAGAATTGCAGAATCAGAAATGTCACGACGACTGGCAAGGCGATGAACATGCCTGCAAAGAAGCGTCCCCTGAGCCAGCCGAACAGGCTGACTCGTGGGGGCGGCTCCGTAGGAAGAAGTCCGTAATCTCTCTTTTTCGACTTCGGCATCAATAGTTTCCTTCGGCGTCCGGTCAGGGGTGACTTGGCGTTACGCCTTGGCGGGATGGGTGTTCCGCGCAATTGTGACAAGATGGGTAGCCAAGATCAGATTCTAAAGGGTTTACAGGCATGGGCCGGGCAATTTTACGGCGCTGACGCGACCGTTGAACGGCTGGTTCGCCTGTCAGGAGGTGCCAGTCAAGAGACCTGGAGCCTGGATGTTGAACAGGGCGGCAAAGTTGTCGACCTGATTTTGCGCCGCGTACCGGGCGGTGTCAGCGTTGCCCGCAATTCCGAAGCCATCGGCTTGGGCACGGAGGCGAAGTTGCTCTCCTGTGCTGAGGGAGAGGTTCCTGCTCCGAGAGTGGTTCAGGTATTCGAGCCTGACAGCGATATTGGCGAAGCGTTCCTGATGAACCGTATTCCGGGACAGACCATCGCCCGCAAGATTTTGCGAGATGACATCTACTCGGCCGCTCGCGGAAGACTGACAGAGCAGTGTGGCCAAGCGCTCGCCGCCATTCACCAAATTCCTCCGGAAGCTTTGCCGGATTTGCCCAAGAGTGGCGGCCTGGACCAACTTGCGAAATACGAAACCATCTATCGCGACTTCAACCTTCCTCGCCCGGTATTCGAGCTTGCCATTGCCTGGCTGAAATCGAATCGACCGGACGCGGTCCCCCCGGTTCTCGTACATGGCGATTTCCGACTTGGAAATCTGATCGTCGATGAGACGGGGCTTGCCGCCGTACTGGATTGGGAACTCGCTCATCTTGGTGATCCCCGCGAAGACATTGCCTGGCTCTGCGTCAATTCATGGCGCTTTGGTTATTCAAAGAGCCGCGTTGGCGGTTTTGGAGACCTGGATGAGCTGTTGAAGACTTATCAGACTGCGGGCGGTCGTACTTTTTCCACCGAGGAGATCGACTGGTGGGAAATCCTCGGAAGTCTGAAATGGGGCATCATGTGCATGATCATGTACGAAGCCTTCCGGTCTGGCGCCGATCCAAGCGTGGAACGTGCGGCCATTGGGCGACGCGTGTCCGAAACCGAGATTGATTTGATCAATCTGCTCGAGAAAAGGACCTGATTAATGCACGACGCGCCTTCCCAGAAAGAGATGATCACGGCGGTGAAAGCCTTTATTGACGAAACCGCCATGCCCTCATTGACGGGGCACGCAGCTTTTCATGCGCGGGTCGCCTCGAATGTTCTCGCGACTGTTCTCAGAGAATTGGATATCCGGCCAAGCGCTGAAGCAGCCGAGCGGCAACGACTTGCGGCTCGACTCGATGCAGACGCCACCGCATCCGCTCGCGACCTGAATGAACAGCTTTGCACCCTGCTGCAACGCGGCGACATGGATCTGACCACACCTGGTTTGTTGGAACACCTCAAAACCACCACAATTGACCAGTTGTCTGTCGATCAACCGGGCTATTCTGGCCTGCAGACCGACTGACCTGTTTCACACAGAACAAACTTCATATCAGGAATAGCAGATGAAACGTTTCACTGTATTGATCGCAATTGCGGCAGTGCTGGCCATTGGCGCTGGTCCTTGGGTTTGGAACACCTTCATCTCGCCGCGCCCTCAACTCGAACTGGATCCTCTGAAATATGCAGAGGATTCAAGCTGGTCTGCCCTCCCGGTGGAGGAGACGGCCCCTGTCTGGGTGGATGGTTGGGGTGTCGACGTGTTCCTCGTCAGTGAAGATTCGGCCCTCAAGGGCACCACGCAATCGGAATTGCAGAAACGTGAACTCAGAGGGCGTCGTCAGGCCCAGTCACTGAAAGACCCCCTCGGATTGATTGGTGAGGTCTATGCCCCCCTCTATCGAGACAATGCGACTCATGACGACCTGACCCGCGCTTTCGAGTCCTATCTCCGACGCGACAATCGTGGTCGTGCCTTGGTCATTGCTCATGACCGCCCATTGCCGGAATCTATCCTTGCCCGCCTGGAACAAGACTCGTCCCTGCGGGAACGCTTCGGCGGTTTTCTGTCCATTTCAGACACCAAGGATGGCATTCCCCCGTTGGCTGTTTCAGGCGAACCTGCATCTGTCGATGAACCGCTTCCCTATTGCAGCGATCGCCTGAACGATGCGGCGAGTTGCCAAATTGTCGTGCCGGCGCACAAGGAAAAAGGTCTATGGATTCTGACTAGCGAAGATACACCCGGAGGCGACCTCATTGCGACATTTCCAACCTGGCTCGACGAGAATGTCGGCAAGATGGCAGAGCCTCTCGGTGACTTCGAGGAGGTCGAGATCGTCGACATTCGCCGTCCCGGTGAGACCGATGATGAACGCGATGGTGAAGAGAACTAGGCTTCAGGCTTTACAGGAACAGCCTTCTTGAAGGCTGGCAATGCCAGGCACTTCTCCGCCATTGCCATCAAGGCCGGATATGCTGACAAATTCATGTCGTATCGCTGGGCATTGTAAATCTGCGGAATGAGCGTGATTTCCGCGAGCCCGGGCGTTTCGCCAAAGAGAAAGGCTTTCGGCGCCCACTTTGCGACCTGCAATTCCAGGGCATCGAAGCCCCGCCGGATCCAGTCATGATACCATGCGCGTACACCCGCATCATCAGCGCCATAATTGACCCTCAACTCTTTTAACACCGACAAGTTGTTCAATGGGTGGATGTCGCAGGCAATCGTGTCGGCAAATGCGCGGACCTCGAGACGCTCGATCGGATCTGTCGGCAGAAGGGATGGTCCCGGCAATGCTTCTTCGATCCACTCCAGTATTGCCATGGACTGGCCGATGATTTGCCCATTGACTTCAATGGCCGGCACGCGCATTTGCGGATTCACTCCACGATAAGCGTCACCAAGCTGCTCATCTGCACCCGGAGCGATGTTGACCTGAATGGTCTCGTATGAGGCGCCCTTCAGATTCAGCGCAATTCGCAGCCGATAGGACGCCGAAGACCGCCAATACTCATAAACTCGGATCACTAGCAGAGCCCTTCCAGATCAAGCACACCCAACAAGGCCTCCCGGGCTTCTCGACACTCATTTGCGAACAAGGGATCGGCCAGATCCGCAGGGGCCAAACGGTCCCGATAAGTTCGTCGGACAACCTCCTGCAACTCGTCGATGGTTTCCTCATCCATCAACACGCCCTGGTGACAGGCATCGATCTCATCATCGGTCATGACAACCCGAAGTCTGAGACAGGCTGGACCGCCGCCATTCCGCATGGATTGTCGGACGTCGGCGTAGATAACCTTCCCGATTGGTCCATTGCTTTCGACAAGGCGTTCGCAATAGGCGCGCGTCGATTCAGTATTTTCCGTTTCTGTAGGCGCGACCAGCACGAGGCGATCTTCTTCGGGCATCTTCAAGAGCTGAGAATTAAAAAGATAGGCGCGAATGGCGTCCTCAATGGGTACTTCTGCAAGTGGAACCATCACGGGCTTGAAGTCAAACAGGCCGGAAGACGCGCGTCGAATAGCATCCAGCGCGCCATTTCTGTCCTCGAATGCAAGTTCATGGAAGAACAGTGTATCCAACGCACCGACCGATACGACATCATTGTGGAACGCTCCGGCGTCGATTGCCGCACGAGACTGCCGAATGAAGACACAACGATTGGATTTGAGCCCGTGCCCACGGGCGACCGATTCACTCGCCAACTTTGACTGACGCGATGGGAACCCGATCGTACTTTCACCTGCTTCGCGGCCATAGACGAATAGTTCTACCCCCTCTTCCCCATGAGACGAACATAGGCGGACATGGTTGGCTGCGCCTTCATCCGAAAAATCTGGATGCATGGGAAGCGCACCATGGACCGCAAACTTCTCATCATTTGAAAAGATCGAGATCAGACTCGCGGTCGTGTCCGGATGTTCCTGCGCGCGGTGCAGCATGGTCGACAAGTTCGCCGTCGTCAGATGCAATCGGCCGTCTCTCGCATCTGCCGAAGGCGAGATAGTTGCGGCATTGGCGGTCCACATGCTCGAGGCTGAATACGCTGCCTTCAGCAGTCCGGGCGCCGTTTTCGAAGCCGCTTCAATGATCTGAGCATCCGTTCCTCCGAAGCCCGCCGAGACGAGAAGGTCAAAGTTCGGTCGTGGCAGAGGCGGAAGCACACCCTGAACAAGACCGTGTGCGATCAGCATCCGCATCTTTTCCAGACCCTGCAAGGCGGCCTCTCGCGGATTGGCTATATCACCCGCATTCGCCGCGCTCGCAAGATTTCCGTCAGACAGACCTCCGTAATTATGACTGGGTCCGATCAGTCCGTCGAAGTTTACTTCGTGCGCCACGCTCACAATCCTTCGTTCTGTTCTACTTTGGGAAACCTTGCGCGGTCATCCGCGTGGCAGTCTGAGATACCTGGCTGGCTTGTGGCCAGGCACTGTAATCTGCAGCATAGTAGGCACCCGGACGGAAATTTCCTGAGAGACCGGGCCCACCAAAAGGCATCGCGCCGCTGGCACCGGCAGTCGGGCGATTCCGATTGAGGATACCTGCCCGCATTTCCGAATGCGCCTGGATCCACAGCGCATCATCGTCGCTGATTAATCCGCCTGACAGGCCGTAGCGTGTTGCATTTGCACGTTCCAGAGCACTATTGAAGTCGGGTACACGAATAATCTGCATCAATGGACCAAACAATTCTTCATCCGGGATGTCCGTGGCATTCGTGACGTCAATCACACCTGCAGTCACAAAACCGCCGCCCCGATCCATCCGTTTCAGGCGGCGCAGGCTTTTCCCACCTTTCTTGGACAGCATCATCTGGAATTCGACTGCATTTGTGGCGGCTTGCTCGGAAACGAGTGGCCCCATGAAGATATCGTCTTCATCCCACGCTCCGATTTTTAACTCCTTGGCACGGGCTACAATGGCCTCAATCACAGCGTCCCCGAACGCCCCTTCCGGCAAGATCACCCGGCGCGCACAGGAACACCGCTGTCCAGTCGTAAGAAAAGCAGACTGAGCCGCGATGTCAGCGGCGGCGTCCACGTCTGCGGGGTCCCATATGATCAAGGGATTATTCCCACCCATCTCAAGCGCAAGAATGACTTCAGGGCGACCCGCAAAATGTTTGTGAAAGAAAACGCCCGTATTGGCAGAACCCGTAAATAACAATCCGTTGATATCAGCGTTCAACAACGCTCCGCCCGTCTCACGACCACCCTGAACTATGTTTAGCACGCCAGCGGGCAGTCCTGCCGCAGCAAATGCATCCGCCATGATCGCAGCGACGCTGGGCGCAAGTTCGGAAGGTTTGAATACGCACGTGTTGCCGGCCAAAAGCGCGGGCACAATATGACCATTCGGCAAATGCCCGGGAAAATTGAATGGACCGTATACTGCCATTACCCCGTGCGCACGGTGAGTCAGGTGCATGGAACCAAATGCAGCTTCCTGGACTTTCCCGCCTGCGCGCTCCACCTGAGCTGCAATCGAAACAGCCACCTTGGCCTTCATAGTCGCAGCTTCACCGCGCGACTCCCAGAGGGCCTTACCCATATCCTTGCTGATGGCCTCGGCAATCGCATCGGTGCGCTTGCCAATCTCGTCCGCATAAGCCTCAAGGATTGCTGTGCGCTCGCTTTGCGGCATTCTAGACCATCCGTGAAATGCACGGCGTGCGCTTTCTATGGCATCATGTACGTCATCGGCCGTCGCGGAAGCACCTTCCCAAGCCACACCACCAGTTGCTGGACAGTAATTCTGGAATACGTCTCCGCTTCCACGCCTCCAGCTCCCGTCAATCCAGACGGCGTCGTTCATCACTAACTCCTCACCCAGATTCGGGTTCTTGCTCCAGGCTTGATCTGAAGCTTTTCAAAAGTGTCTGCAGTCGTGACCGCAGTCTGATCGTCGCGCATTGCAATGGCAGCCTGGCACACGCGAAAGTCGGGCAACTCGTCGGTCGAAACCAGTCCTTGCTTGAATTCTGGTGCCCCTGCATCATTTGACACCTCCAGACGCACCTCCTGGCTCTCACGTATCGTCCGCAAGTGTCGCTTCTGCGTGGCGACCAATGGTCCACCATCAAATATGTCTACGGTGCGGTCGAATTCGAAGCCTTCCCACTGCAAGAGCTTGTACGCGCCTACGCCTTCAGAATGGCACCGCCCAATTACCTCACGTGCCTCTGGCGGCAACAGGTCCACGTAAATTGGGTATTTCGGCATCAAGTCACAGATGAACTGATTGTCCGTGGTCGCAGACAAGCGGTCAGCCTCGTCAAAGTCCATACGAAAGAAATGACGACCAAGGCACTCCCAGAAAGGCGAAACACCATTCTGATCAATCACGCCGCGGAGTTCCGCGAGCACATTGGTCCCGAAACGCGCGGGGTCGGTTGCCATCAACAAATAGCGTGATTGCGCAGCAAGACGACCTGCCCCACCCCCGCGATGATTTGCTTTCAGAAATAGCGTACCAACTTCCGTATACCCAACATATTCATTTGTCAGCACCAGTGCATCCATGTCGAACCGCATATTGCCAGCAGCTTGGCTGGCTTGAGACAGTGTGATGATCCGATAGTTGAAGAAAGGCTGGTCAATTCCTGTCCCAGCTTTTACCGCTGAACATCCGACCACCTCGCCCGTGTCGGCATCCTCCATCATCAGGAGGTACTTTCCATACTCGATCCGGTCCAGACGCCCTGCAAACGCCTTCTCGGACTTTGAGAGTCTCTTTTCCAGAATACTCTCGTCGACTGGTAGGCTGGTAAACCCTGGGCCTGACAGTTCAGCAAGTTCCATCAGAGCTGGCAGATCCTCCAGCTTCGACGGGCGCATGACATAGGGTGTAGACATTTTACTGACCCATGAGTGATTTGATCCGGCGTGCATCCAGACGGCCATCTGCGAGTCGATTCAACAAAAGCGCTGACAGCGTCGCCCGCTCAGCAAAACTATCCGTTACCACATATTCTTCATTGGAATGAATGCGACCACCGCGAACTCCGAGAGTATCGACATTTGGGACGCCAGCAGCAAAGATATTGTTGCCCTCGCACACGCCCCCCGTATCGACAAATTCCAGTTCGAGGCCGATTGCCTGCCCAGTCGCATGTACCGCATCGAACAGAGCCTGCTGCGCGGCATTTCTGGGTTTTGGAGGACGGTAAAAGCCCCCGTGAAGATGACCGCTGATGCCATCGCGCGCGATCGCACGTTCAAACAGCCTGCGAACTTCAGACGTCGCCCACTCAGCACTCTCTGCATCCGGCGCGCGCGCGCCAAACCGAACGACTGCGAGATCTGGCACGATATTGACGGCGGACCCACCGTCAATTGAGCCGACATTCAGGGTAACACCGTCGCGTGTGCCATTCATCGCCTCCAGCCCGAGCACCAATTCGGCTGCTGCCTCTATCGCGCTGCGCCCCTCTTCTTTCGCGCGGCCAGCATGCGCCGCTTTACCGTGCAGCACGATGTCAAAAACAGCCGACCCCTTGCGGCCACCCGACATGGCGCCGGTCTCCATGGCGGGTTCATACGTCATACCGATCATCGCACCGGACTTGGCGGCCCGGGTCAAATATTCAGCACTCGCAAAATTTCCGATTTCTTCATCCGGCGTCAGAACGATCTTGTATCCTAGTCGGTCTCGCAAAGATCCGGCTTCAAACGCTTTCAGCGCTTCCAACATCACGCACAGGCCACCCTTCATGTCCGCCATGCCGGGACCATTGAGACGCCCGTCCCCCAAGTCGGCCACCCCCTCGAAAGTGCCTTCCGGAAACACCGTGTCATAGTGCCCGGACATAATGACCTGTACGTCAGCTTCTGGCCGCGCGGTGACTTCAATGACAGGTCCTGTCATTTGAACTTCCGTCTTGCCGCTATCGGCCACGGCTTCGAAACCCTCAGTTTCGATGACATCAATATGGGCCTGCAGTTCTGAAAATGCTCCGGCCAGAACAGGCGCGAAGCTTTTAAGACCTGCTGTGTTCCAGCTACCCGTATTGATGTCAGACCAACTACAGGTGCGCTGCACCATGTCTTCGCTCGCGCTATTGAGACGCTCACGCGCGGCTTCATCTTCGCGGCTGAGTGATTGCAATGTATCCATGGTCTCTTGGTTTCACAGGAAACTAGGCCCGGCAAGTGGGATCAACACGGCCCCATACAAAAACGGCCCGGCAGATAACTGCCGGGCCGTTTGATGAAAGTGTCAGTGACTACTGAACAGTGATCACAACTTCCGAACGACGGTTCAGAGGCTCACGAACACCATCGCGGGTCGCTTTTGCAAGATCCGTTTCGCCCTTGGCTTCTTCGGTGATGATCGACGAATCGATACCACGGGAAGCGAGCGCACTTGCCACGATGTCAGCACGGCGCTGGGACAGGCGCTGGTTGTATGCGCTTGCACCGGACGTATCCGTGTGGCCTGCGATCGAAACAGTGTTCGGTGCACAACCGGCTTCGCCATTAATGTTAGCGACCGCTTGGTCGATAACGGCAGCCGCCTGGCTCGTCAGATCCGCACGAT
>Ga0114909_1000517_pt1 | contig 28158 bp, 22 predicted proteins | sample MalvireepMed_906_FD_87290 | JGI IMG/M metagenome (GOLD analysis project Ga0114909, IMG submission 87290) | Marine viral communities from the Global Malaspina Expedition - Malaspina viral metaG DeepMed_906 | ecosystem: Environmental > Aquatic > Marine > Oceanic | place: Mediterranean Sea...
ACTAACAGTGCGTTGATATTTCCAACAGAAATTAAAGAGGCACAGCGTGACTACCCTATTCTATTTATTAAAAATCCTGAAACAGGTCAATTCCAAAGTGTGGTATTGCTTGGTTTAGTTGCTGGTGAAAACCTTTATATTAATAACGGTTGGCAAGCCAGCTATATCCCTGCGATGATCAGTAAAGGTCCGTTCATTATTGGTTTTGAAGAAAAAGAACAAAACGGCAAAAAAGTTAAACAACCAATAGTCGCTTTAGATATAGACAATAAAAGAGTAAATAAAGAACATGGTGAAGCGATCTTTTTAGAAGATGGTCAAGCAAGTCCTTACCTTCAGCAAGTAAACCAATCATTAAAAACATTACATGATGGTTCACAGCTAAATCAACATATGTTTGAAGCGTTCTTAAAGAATGACTTAATTGAACCTATTACTTTAAATGTGGAACTAAATAACGGTGAAAAAATATCGCTTAAGGGCAATTATACCTTGAACGAAGAGAAGCTCTCTAAACTAAGCGGTGATGCTCTAAACGAATTGCATAGCTCTGGATTATTAAGAGTTGCTTATTTTATTACCGCTTCACTGGGTAATGTTCAACGATTAGTGGATTTGAAAAATAACCAATAAGTTACCAACTAATATCTATGCTTGTGTTGAGGTATAAATGAATAATCAAAAAATTACTAAAGTAATTATTGCTGGTGGTGGGACTGCCGGTTGGATGGCCGCCGCCTCTTTGTCAAAGTTGTTAGGTAAAGCTTTTGATATCACCTTAGTAGAGTCAGATGAAATTGGCACTGTCGGAGTTGGCGAAGCGGCAATTCCAACATTAACTGCTTTTCATCGATTACTAGGTATCAATGAGCAAGCTTTTATGAAAGCAACACATGCTACGTTCAAGCTAGGCATAAACTTTGAAAACTGGAAAAATGGTGATGATGCATACATGCATGGCTTTGGCCGTGTAGGAAAGGATTGCTGGGCCGGTGAATTTCAACATTTTTGGTTACACGGTAAACAAAACAATATTGACTTTGATTTTGAACAATACTGTCCCGAAATTCAAGCAGCTAAAGCTGAAAAATTTGCTCTTTCTAAAGGGGGATTAAATTACTCCTATCACTTGGACGCAACTCTTTATGCAAAGTTTTTACGAGGATTTGCAGAAACACATGGTGTTAATCGCATAGAAGGTAAAATTGTCGACGTAGCCAAAGACATCAACACTGGTGATATTAAGTCAATTCAACTTGCTAATGGCCATGTTATTGAAGGTCAGTTATTTATTGATTGTACTGGTTTTTCTGGACTACTTATCGAAAAGGCCTTACATACGGGTTATGAAGATTGGTCACACTGGTTACCTTGTGACAGTGCTGTAGCTGTGCAAACTAAGTCGATATCAGCTCCTTTACCATACACCCGCTCTATCGCCCATGAAAGTGGCTGGCAATGGCGTATTCCATTACAACATAGAGTGGGTAATGGCTTGGTATTTTGCAGTAAGTACTTGGCTGACGATGATGCTAAAACCTTATTGATAGATAATATTGAAGGCGAGCCAGTTAGCCAGGCAAGAGTGATTAAGTTTACCACCGGTCGTCGTAGAAAAGGTTGGAATAAAAACTGTGTTGCCTTAGGTTTATCTAGTGGTTTCTTAGAGCCGCTAGAATCAACCAGCATTCATTTGATCATGTCAGGAATTTTACGATTAATCCGATTATTTCCTTTCGAAGGCATAAGTCCTTCTGCTGTCAATGAATATAACCAACAACTTAGTACTGAACTTGAACATATAAGAGACTTTATTATTTTACATTACCACGCTACTGAACGAGCTGATACGCCGTTTTGGCAGTATTGTAAAAGTATGGAAATACCTGATTCACTTAAGCAAAGATTAAATTTGTTCAAAGAAACAGGCCGAGTTTTCACTACTGAAGGTGAACTATTCCGTGTAGATTCATGGACTCAAGTTATGTTGGGGCAAGGTATTTACCCTGAGCAGTACCATCAAATTGCGGCTATTATGAAGCAACATGAGCTTGAGGGGTTCTTAACGAATATTAGGCAGACAATTGAGAAGGCAGTTTCAGAGTTACCTTCACATCAAACCTTCCTTGACCAGTATTGTCGCTCAAGCCACTAACCTGCTGAATTATCTTTGTCTAAATAGAACTTGCGCCAATAGCTGAGGAAGTTTATTTCCTTAGCTTTGGTGACTTGAACTTAAATACCAGCTAGCAACATCATGGCAAGTAACGTTATGACTCATCTAATGCTACTTACCTAAAGTGGGAAAATTCAGTTTTTCTCAGCTAACACAAAGCAATACTGAATGGAAATTTAGCGTAATATCAATTCTAATGAAACAAAAGAACTAAACCTTCTGCATACCATACAGTTTAATTTTATCAATTAACTCTCTATTACTTGGCAATGCAGATAGGTACTTTTTAGTTAGTTGAGTATTTTCACTGAAAAACCTATGAGCCATTTCTTCATTAACAAACTTTCGCGACAACTCATTTTCCTGAGTTTCAAAACCCATACCATAAAGCACATATTGCCAACTAGAAGAAGGAAAAACTTCTTCAACCTGATGAAAGTCTTGCGGTCCTGGCGGTTGATGTTTCCATAATGCTAATAGCTCTTGCAGACTTTCGGGAATTGTTTCTGGGTTACAATTATCTCGCCAATAATCAGAATCAGTTCTTTTGGTTAACACATAATGTAGCTTTAAAAACGCAATGATACGCTCCCAACGATAGAGAAATTGATTGTTATAACGCTTGGCTACTATGTCCATAGTTTCGCGTGTTGTTGGCATTTCATTACTAATTTTAGCTGCTGCTAGCTCAACTAAAACTAGTGCTGAGGCTTCAAGGGGCTCTAAAAAACCAGACGCCATACCTATAGCAACACAGTTTTTATGCCAAAATTTTTCTCTATGTCCTGGATTGAAGCTTATTTTTCTTACCGTAAGTTTGTCGGTTTCAGCTTTGCCAATAGAAGATTCAATATAAGCACGCAACTCTACTTCAGCATCTTTTTCATTGCTATGTTCGCTTGAGTACACATAACCGACTCCCCGTCTTGAAGGTAGTCCTATATCCCAAACCCAGCCTGAGCTTTGCGCAGTTGATATAGTATGCGACGCAATAGGGCTATTCTCATCTGCATAAGGCACCTGTACTGCGAGAGCGGTATCATTAAATAATATGTGCTTTTTGCTAATAAAAGGTACTTTAAAATGCTTCCCTAATAATATTGAGGACAAACCTGAGCAGTCAATAAACAAATCGCCACTAATATCTCCATTGTCTTTTGTTGTGACTGAGGCAATATCATCATTGTCAGTTGAGTTAATTCCAATGACATGGTCAACAACATGCTCCACACCTAACTTTTCAATACAGTGTTTTTGCAAAAACTGGCCTAATTTAACTGCATTTAGGTGGTAAGCATAATTGGCTATTCCTGCATATTCCGGTGTTGAAATTAGTTTAGGTGCACGTCCCTGCTCACATATATGTCCTTGATAACTAACTGCATCAGCAAATGAAATTTCACTTCGGTGTTTCTGCCAAGGAAATACTAGGTCTGTTTTGGTATAACCTTGAGGCAATACTAACGGGTGGTAATAATAATCATCTTCGGCACCAGTAACCCATTTGGAGAATTTAGCACCTTGTTTAAAGGAGGCTTCACATTCTCTAAAAAGATCTGTTTCATCTATACCAATTTTATCTAAAGTTTCGCGCATCGTAGGCCAAGTACCCTCACCCACACCAATGCTATTAACTTCTGGGGATTCGATTAATATCACTTTCAAGCCAGATTTAGACTTTGAATTATGCTCTGCGGCAATCACCCCTGCAGTTAACCAACCAGCAGTACCACCACCAACAATGACAACTCTGCGAACAACTTGATTCATAATTATTTTACCAACATAATAGTTATATATTTCTAATAAGACTTTCTATTTTTCACGCTTTGTAACATTACTATCTAAACAATACATATGTTAGATCTATTTCTAATTTCAACTATGCTCCATTTTTCAACATAGGCTGAATCTGTTTTTAATATCATATTCAGCATACAATAGATCGTTCAAACAATAAATGTAAGCGCTACCATTTAATGCTACTAGGAAATGTATTTCAAGTTTTTTTTACCAATTGATAATAGTACTCCAACAAATAATGTTAAAAAGTGATGAGAAAATATACCAACTCTAAAACCATTAGTCGAACGACTGGTTAAACCATACTAGCCACTATATGTTGAAAATTTAACAGGACATCACATGAACAAACATATTTTTAGTTTTATTATGCTATTAGCTTTTCCTGTATATTCATTAGAAGTTGTTTTTATCGATCCTACGATAGATAACAGCCCTTTCTGGCAGCAAGTAAGACACGTTGCAACCGCCGCAGCCAAAAATCTTGATATTGACCTGAAAATCTATAGTAGTGGTGGTCACAGACTCTGGCAAAAACAGGCTATTAACAAAGTAATCAGCCAAAAGAATAAACCTGATTATCTTATTTTTCTTCCCTATGATGGCACTGTCGCTGATTCTTTTACTAAGTTAGAACAAGCAGAAATTCCCTTTATCACCCTAGAAAGACCTATTTTCTCCGAAGTACAAAATGCACTGGGCAAACCTAGAGGTAAATTTAAATTTTGGTTAGGGGAAATATACCATGATAATGAAAAGGCTGGGCAGTTGCTCGCTAAAGCTTTGTTCGAGGCAAGTACTCATTATGCAACGCCTACCAATAACAACTTAAATGTAATAGGAATTTCCGGTGGTTTCAGTGGCCAAACAAATCAACGTAATGCTGGGCTACTTGCTGAACTAGAACAACATAACAGTGATTTTTCTCTAGCCCAAATAGTCAATGCTCATTGGCAAAGGAAATTGGCTGCTGAAAAATTTGATAAATTGTTAATACGTTATAATGACATATTAATTGTCTGGGCAGCTTCTGATATTATGGCTTTAGGAGTAGCGGACTCAGCTAAAAAGAACGGGAAAATAATTAATAAGAACTTATTTATAGGCGGTTTTGACTGGGCAACTGAGGCTCTGCAGGCTATTAAGGATGACACTTATACTGCTAGTGTTGGCGGACATTTCATGCAAGTTGCTTGGGCATTAGTTAAAATATACGACCATGCAAACGGGAAGCCTGCCTTTACGATTAACGGCAATACACCTTCTTATGAATTACAGTTAATCGATAGAAATAATATTGATGACTACCTAGCCTTACTTAACACCCCTGATTGGAATACAGTAGACTTCCGTCAATTTGCTTTATCTCATCAAGACAACTTAACGGGTTATCAATTTAATTTTGCAAAAGTAGTAGATAAATTAAAGGAACAAAACTAATTAGCAGCAGTTTTAACACTGCTCAAGTTTATCTTCTCTACCACTTTCTGGGTTTCTTTTGATGCAAAAGCGTTGTTCAGTTTAAATACCCTTCTTTGCGCTAACTGCGCAGAACTAAGCATATTCTTAGTTACTGGGTTTGTATTAAACAGTTTGGCAAAGCTACCATTTTTTTCTGCAATCTTTAAGCCTGCTTCTATACGGCTTTTTAATTTAGGATTGTCATTGCTAACAAAGAAGTAATAGGGGGATGGATAATGCAATGCGAGCGAAGTCTCTACTTGCAATCCTTTAAACATTTCGGCTTCATTCCAAGCTTCGTGTAATGCTCTAGGCATATAGTCAAATCGGCCGTATTGCAGCATATTAAATAATGTTTTATGACCAGGTCCGGTAATTAAGCTATAGTCATTATCAAGTAAAATAGCAGAGTCAGGCCAATCATGGCCTTGACCAGCAATGAGTGACTTAAGCTGTTTAGCATCGTTAATATTAGAGAATCGTTCTTGATACCCCTCCTTTATCAAGAAAATTCGATAACCGCCTAAACCTCTCAGTAATGGGATGCGAATTGGACAAAGTGCTTGTTCACGTTCTTTCGAAGTCATGGTCCAAGTAACATCCACATTACGGTTATTTTGAATCTCGACTATCGCCCTGCCTTGATACATTGGTTGAACCGACTTTCTAAGCTCATATTCGCCAAACTCTGCTTTAGAGTTTTCAAGTGCAAGCTCAAGTAAGGCTAAATAGTAAGCATCCTCTTTGAACTGTCCTTCGTCGTACCAAGGGTATAAAATGGTATCTGTTGCATGAGCAGAAGTATTAATCGTAAAAAATATTCCGCTAAAAAATACCATGTTAAAAACGACATAAAGAAGACGCATAAGTTAAATCACAGCCCCCTTATTACTGACAGGAGACACTTGCTTTATCTACTGGATTCGGTTTAATGAAAACATCCGTGAAATCAATACTTAACCGCGTAGTCGTCGATAAAGAAAATGGACTAGTGATTTTACTAAAATCAGCACCGGCTTTTTCAAAGCACTTTAAATCAATACTTAGAGTATGCCACTCTTTAACCTTTAATAATGACAACTCCTTCGTTATGCTAACTTTACCCTGACACTCCACGCCACAATGCATTGATAAATAGACAGGCTGTTGTTCAGTCAAGTTTTGCGCTTCAGTGAAACGAACAGTTAACTCGAGTGACGAGTTTGTCTTGCTATATTGTGTTAAATCAATTGGAAAGCTGCTGTTGAAAGAAAGCTGCCCTAGTTCTTTGCCATTAAAAATAGCTCTTCTGGCATCTTCTTGAACGTTTCTATCAATAGTACGTAAATAAATCGCCTTATTTTCAATGATGCTGCTAGTCATTGCACTGGTAGAATCACTATCACTAATCGTCATTTTCCATGGCGCTTTAATTGAGCTTTCAAACAGCGTAATGTTTTGTAGATTTTCCGATGTTTTTGCACTAATCACTTCAAGATCATCAGCTAATACATTTTTATCGCCATAACTCAAACCAAAACCATACGGTAGCAGTGGCTGATAATCTGTATCAAAGCGATTTATATTGGTTTGATTAGCAGAAGATGGCCAAGAATAAGATAATTTACCGGTAAAATCGTAGCTGGGCTCACCATTTTTCTGGCTAAACAATACGTCCGCTACAGCAATCCCCTCTGAACCAGGCAACCAAACGGCAACAAAAGAGTCTGAAGCATTTAACTCAGCATTAACCCACATTGGTCGACCGCTGATGAACAAGGAAACTACTTTAATACCGTCAGCTTTAAGCCTTTTTAACAGCGCAAGATCTTGCTTAACACCCTGCTGATATTCTAAGTTTTTGATATCACCAACGCCTTCAGCATAAGGTTCTTCACCAAAAACAACAATAGCAACATCAGGTTTATTGGTATAATGACCATCAGCATTTAATTCAACTTTGCCACCTTGAGCACTAACTTTTTGCTTGATGCCATCATAAATAGAACTGCCACCTGGGAAGTCTTTATTAAAGTTATTCGTGCCTTGCCAAGTAATTGTCCAACCGCCTGATTGTTTACCAATATTATCAGCACCGTCACCGGCAACAAGAATCTGTTTATTTGCAGATAACGGTAATAAATTGCCTTTATTTTTTAACAAAACTAACGACTCTCTTACCGCTTGTCTGGCAACTTCTCTGTGTTCAGTCGCGCCAATTAATGCTGTCTTGCCGGACAAGGTTCTATTTATCGGGCTTGGCTTATCAAAAAGTCCTGCTCTAAGTTTAACTCGCAGTATTCGACTTACCGCATCATCAATACGAGCTTGAGCTATTTCGCCACTTTTAACTTGCGCAATAGTGTTTTCATAAAGAGGCTTCCAAGCATCTGTTGGCACCATGAAAATATCTAAACCCGCATTCACTGCTTGTGGACAGCTTTCGTTTGAGCAACCTTTAACTTGTCCATGCCCATTCCAATCACCAACAACAAAACCATCAAAGCCCATCTTGTCTTTCAATACATCAGTCAATAAGTACTGATTGCCATGATTCTTTTTGCCATGCCAGCTATTAAAAGAGGCCATGACAGATTGAGCGCCAGCGGTTAAACCACCGACATAACCTTGACCATGGATATCAAATAACTCTTGCTCGGATGAAAGGTTATTGCCTTGATCGTCGCCACCTTCAGTACCGCCATCACCTAGAAAGTGTTTTACCGTACTAATGACTCGTTTATCACCGAGAAAATCCTTACCGGCAGCACCTTGCAAGCCCTTCACGATAGCAGAGGAATATTCTTTGACGATTTCAGGATCCTCAGAATAACCCTCGTAGGTTCTGCCCCAACGATCATCACGTACGACAGCAACTGTTGGTGCGAAAACCCAATCAATACCCGTTACCATGACTTCTGTTGCCGTAATAGCTGCAATTTGTTCAATAAGATCAGGATTATTAGTTGCCCCTAAAGCAATATTGTGTGGAAACAAGGTAGCACCAATGACATTGTTATGTCCGTGCACTGCATCAGTTCCCCACATAGTAGGAATTTTTGAACCATCCAAACTATCATCAATTGATGCTTGGTACATGGCTTCAGCTAAGTTTACCCAATCACTAGGTGTTGCATGTTTATCATTATTAGGGAAAGCACCGCCACCGTTTAAATATGAACCAAAGCCATACTTACGCATATCTTCAATGCTGATGTCGCGTATTTCTGGCTGGATCATTTGTGCAACTTTTTGCTCAAGTGTCATACTCGCTAGCAACGAGCTTATTTTAGCTTCAATTTTTACGTCCGCTTTCACCGAAATATCAAGTTTTGGCCAAATGCCAATATCAGCCGCTGATTTTTCTGATGTTAGTGCTGTTTGCTTAGGCTCTATTACTGCAACAGAATCTTGCTTTGCTGTATTACAACCTGCAAGCAGCTGTGAAAGAATGACACAGAGCATACTCAAATGAGCTTTGTTGTTCTTTAGTGTATTTTTCATCGTTTTACTTTTTATCATAGTATTGCTTCTTAATTTTTATACTTATTACCTAATAACTTAAAATGCTGCGATAACCCGAGCTTAACTGTCATCAGCTTTTACTTTACTGCCTGAAAGGCCGTAATAAGCAATAAATAAATAACACAAAATAGGTAAGAAAAATGCAGGTTGAACACCAATACTATCGGCTAACACACCTTGAATAAGTGGAATAATAGCGCCACCAACAATAGCTAGACATAAAATACCTGAAGCCTGACTAGTGTGCTGCCCAAGGCCATTAATGGCCAAGCTAAAAATAGTTGGAAACATAATAGAATTACATAAACCAACTAACAAAATAGCGACCATTGCAACTTGGCCTGACGATAAAATGGTTAACGTAATCAAAAGTACGGCAAGAATGGCATTGAAGCTAAGCGCTTTGCCTGCATCTACTTTTTGCATAACCGCAGCACCGATAAATCGACCTACCATCGCCCCGCCCCAATAATAAGCAATGTAATTCGCTGCTTCAGATTCTGCTAAACCAGCGATATCTGGCTCAGCAAAAAAGCTAACTAAAAAACTACCAATAGAAACTTCTGCGCCAACATAAACAAAAATGCCAAGTGCACCTAAAACCAAATGACGGTATTGCCAGGCACTGCCCGTAACAGCTTCAGAAGATTCCGGTTGTGTTACTGTCATATCTGGAAGTTTTAACCAAGAAAATATTGCCGCAAGTATTAGTAGCATCGCAGCAAGCAATACATACGGCATCTGCACAGATTCCGCATTGGCTTGTACAGAAATAGATTCAGCTGCTTCGTTCAAAATTAACAATGCCCCAAAAAATGGTGCAACGGTAGTACCTAAAGCATTGAAAGCTTGAGTCATGGTTAAACGAGATGAAGCTGTTTTGGCTTCACCTAACATACTGACATAAGGATTTGCCGAAACTTGCAGTAAGGTAATACCACTAGCAAGGATAAATAGTGCCATTAAAAAAACGGGGTAACTGTGCATACTGGCTGCAGGATAAAAACATAAACAACCAATGGCTGCGATGACTAACCCTAAAACAATGCCTTTTTGATAACCGAGTCTTTTAACAATGGCGCCGGCCGGCAAAGAAACTATAAAGTAGGCGCCAAAGAAGCAGAACTGAACCAACATAGCTTGGCTATAAGATAAATCGAATACGCCCTTTAAATGCGGAATTAAAATATCATTTAAGCAGGTAATGAAACCCCACATAAAAAATAAAGACGTTAATGATGTAAGCGCAAAACGGTAACCTTCACCATTTGATAAATCGACACTTTGTGATGAAATGTTAGAGCTTGAAAACGATGCCATAATGACCCTCAACTATGAGTTTTTATTGTAATTGTATAGCCGACATAAAATTCAAGGAGCAATGATAAATAGCTGTGCTTTACCGGTAACTATCAGATGAATTATTAGCCAAGTATAAAGTTAAGGAAGCATCAAAAAGTACCTATGTAAGCGCTTCCATTTCTTTCCATTTAAAGCTACTAAGACACTTTTTACAAGCCTTTTTTTGACCATAAGATAATATTCTTAATACAAGCTACTGTAAGTGGCATAATTAACTGCCATAAAAACAACTTATTAGATATGTTCTGTCGGTAATGGATGGCTATTTTAGCCGTTAATGAAAACTTAGATTTTTATTAAACTATACTAATCTAAAGCATTGTGAGCGGGTTAGTTGCCATATGAAAAAGTTAATAATGAGTCTTCTTATTATCCTAGCCTTGCCAGCTTACGCTTTAGAAGTCATTTTTATCAATCCGTCATATAAAGGAAGTCCATTTTGGGATCAAGTTACTAGCATTGCTAATGCTAGTGCCAACAACTTGAATATTTCCTTAAATACAATCTACAGTGGTGGTCATCGCCTACTGCAAAAGGATCAAATAAGTAATATTATTGCGCAAAGTAACAAACCTGATTATCTTATTTTCATGCCTTATGATGGCACAGCTCTTGAGACGTTTAATAAACTAGAACAAGCTGAACTCCCCTTTGTTACCTTAGAAAGAACACTCTTCCCAGACTTACAGGTCAAGTTAGGTCAACCTAAACAATATTTTAAATTTTGGCTAGGTGAGATATATCACGACAATAAATTAGCGGGCAGACTTCTTGCCCAAGCATTAATAAAGGCAAGTAGAAATAAGCAGACGAAAACCAAAGGGTTAAATGTTGTCGGAATATCTGGTGATATGAGCGGTCATTCAAGTGAGCGCAATGCCGGTTTAGTAGAAGAATTAGAACATGATACGGAATACGCGCTTGCTCAAATAGTTAATGCTCGCTGGGAGAGCAAAGTAGCCGGAGAAATGTTTACTGGTTTATTAAGGCGCTACCAAGATATTAAAATAGTATGGACCGCAGCAGATATTATGGCACTTGGCGTAACAGATGTTGCCATTAAAGAAGGTAAAACGATCAATGAAAATTTATTTGTCGGTGGCTTTGACTGGACAATTGAAGGGCTGAGCGCTATTGAAAAAAACCTTTATACGGCAAGTATTGGTGGTCATTTTATGCAAACAGCTTGGGCATTAATTAAACTATACGATCATTCCAATGGCAGACAAGCTTTTGTTAATACTACTGACAAGCCAACATATCAGTTGCAATTGATTGATCGGAGCAATATTGACCGTTATCGAATATTATTTAACAACCCCGATTGGAGTAAAGTAAATTTCCGGCAATTCTCACTGATACATCAAAAGGAACAATCTCATTATCAGTTTGATTTTTCAGCTATTTTAAGTGATTTGAATCGCTAACCTCATCTTAAAAACTCAATAGTGTTCACATTTTGCGATTATACAAATATCCACTTTAACAGCGCTATTACGCAAATATCTTTTTAGCCACGCTTCCTCATTAGCGATTGATACGTTAATGAACAACAATACTCTTTCAACTGATATATATTACAAATACATTACATTTCCACACAAATATTACACCATTATTTTCAAGTGGTTAGCACGATAATTTTGAAATCAAAGTAAAATAGGTTGACCTCAAGCGTAGAAAACACTAACCTAAATGTAAGCGCTTACATTTGAGTTGTATTTAAACTATAGTAAACAATTTCACTCAATTAATATGCGATTTTAAAAATAAAGTAACTTAATTATTAAGTTCATAAACAGGTGAAAACTAACATTATGTCTACTCTTTCTTTACCTCATCACTCTAAAATGCTTTCTGATGATTTTTTATACGGTGTTGCGACTGCGTCTTTTCAAATAGAAGGCGGAGCTGATAGTCGATTACCATGTATTTGGGATAGCTTTTGTAATACTCCGGGGAAAGTCGCTGACAACTCAAATGGTGAAGTCGCTTGTGACCATTTCAACAACTGGAAACAAGATATTGATTTAATAGAATCTTTAGGAGTAGACGCTTACCGCCTTTCTATTTCATGGCCTCGCGTTATTACCGAGTCTGGAGAGCTAAATCAAGACGGAGTAGATTTTTACCTAAACATATTGAATGAATTACAACAGCGAAATATTAAAGCTTTTGTAACACTCTATCACTGGGATTTGCCACAACATATTGAAGATAATGGCGGTTGGTTAAATAGAGAGACCGCTTATTTATTTGCATCATACGCCGATAAAATTAGCCAAGAATTTTCTGGTAAAGTTCATGCCTATGCCACACTAAACGAACCTTTTTGTAGTGCTTTCTTAGGTTATGAAGTGGGTGTACATGCACCGGGTATTGTTGGAAAACAATATGGTAAAAAAGCAGCGCATCATTTACTGTTGGCTCATGGTTTAGCAATGGAGGTTCTTGCAAAAAATAGCCCTGATACATTAAACGGTATCGTACTTAATTTTACTCCTTGTTACCCTGAAACTGAATCAGATGCAGACAAAAGAGCTTCTGACTTTGCAGATGATTATTTTAACCAGTGGTATATCAAACCATTATTTGATGGTAGTTACCCAGAAATAATGGCGCAACTACCTGCCGAAAACCATCCTGAGATACATGACGGTGATATGGCCATCATTTCTCATCCGATGGATTTCTTAGGCGTTAATTTCTATACCCGTGCAATTTATAGAGCTGATGAAGAAGAGCACTTCTTCCAAATTGATCCCCCTGCACCGAGAACAGACATTGGCTGGGAGATTTATCCAAAAGCTTTTTCCGAACTACTCGTCTCATTAAATGAAAAATACACCTTGCCACCGATTTACATTACCGAAAATGGCGCGGCGATAGCAGACAAAATTGTTGACGGTGTAGTCAATGATCAAGATAGAATAGATTATTACCAATTGCATTTAAATGCAGTGAACGATGCTATTGAACAAGGTGTACAAGTTAATGGTTATTTCGCTTGGAGTTTAATGGACAACTTTGAATGGGCTGAAGGTTATTTAAAACGCTTTGGCATTGTTTACGTTGATTACGATACGCAAGTTAGAACCGTTAAAGCCAGTGGTCTTGCTTATCAAGCATTAATATCTAATAGATAGCACGAACCTTAAATAGATAACATAAGTCTGACTATAATAACTATATGAGAACATCAATGACTAAACTGCCCTTTTATGAAAAAGTAGGTTATGCCATGGGAGATGCTGCCGCCAATTTAGTTTGGCGTGGCGCCTTAGCTTACTTAGCTGTATTTTATACCGATACTTTTGGTTTAACCGCAGCGGCGGCTGCTATGTTATTTTTAGTGGTACGTTTATCTGATGGCGTTACCGATATAATCATGGGTATGATTGCTGATCGCACTAATACCCGTTGGGGCAAGTTTCGTCCTTGGATACTTTGGTCAACACCACTGTTAGCTCTGTTTATGGTGTTATGTTTCACCACACCTGATTTATCTGATACCAATAAACTAATCTACGCATATGTTACTTATATCGGCTTAACCCTCGCTTATACGGTAAATAATGTGCCTTATTCAGCCTTAATGGGCGTGATGACACCGAGTGATACCGAACGTACTAGTTTATCGGGATTTCGTTTCGCCGGTGCCTTTGCTGGTGGCCTATTGGTTATGGGCTTTTTACCTGATTTAGTTGCCTACTTTGGCGATGGCAACGACGCTTTAGGTTATCAGAATACTATGTACCTATTTGCCGGTATTTTGATTGCCCTTATGGTAATAACTTTTGCTAGCACTAAAGAGCGCGTTACACCGAGTATTGATGAAACAAGCAATTTAAAGTCTGAATTGTTTGATTTGAGTAAAAATCTACCCTTTATAATTCTACCTTTATTAGCCACCACTTTATTTTTCTATTACCGTGATATTTATAGTGGCCTATTTTTCATAATCGTCATGACTTCTATGTGGGTACTAATTAAAGGATTAATTAAAAACACGCCTGAAAATATCGGCGGTACTCAACGAGATATGGTTGACCTACTTACCAATAAGCCTTGGTTGATATTGTTAGGCATGGGCTTTTTGACCATGATGTTTAATGGCATTAAATACGGCACTATTGCTTATTACTTTAAATACCAAGTAGGTGATGAATTGATGGCGGGTAAATACTTTATCGCGCTGTTAGTTGTATCTATTTTAGGTGCCTTATGCACGGGTTATTTGTCTAAAAGGTTTGGTAAACGTAAATTGTTTATTATCTCACTTATCCTTAGTGGTCTATTAACAGCGGCTTTTTATTGGGTACCTCAAGGTAATATCAGTGCTATTTTCATCCTAGGTTGTAGTGCCGAGTTTTTCGCAGCCATGATGCCAACCTTATTCTTTACTATGTTAGGTGATTCAGCCGATTATTCGGAATGGAAAAATGGCCGACGCGCAACAGGCTTAATATATTCAGCAGGGACCTTTGTACAAAAAACCGGTGGTGGTTTTGCTGGCGCGTTAGTACTAGTGGTATTAGCAAGTTACGGCTATGACGGTATGGATAAAGCGACCATAGCGGCATCATTACCTGGCATGCAATTACTAATGAGTTGGATTCCAGCCGCCTTTGCATTTGCCGGCGCAGCGTTAATGTTGTTTTACCCATTGACCAGTAAGCATAATCAGCAAATTGGTGATGACTTGATGCAACGTAGAACACCTTTAGCAACCGCTTAAAATTTTCGATAAATTTATGCCTAAACCACTAAGTTCACACTTACCAAGAACGATTGGAGATTTTTAGCAACAATGATCAGTGTTAGAGAAAAAATTGCCTATGGCTTAGGCGATACTGCAAGTAACATCATCTTTCAAACAGTAATGATGTTCTTGTTACTGTTTTATACCGATGTAGTTGGTTTATCGCCAGCAGTCGTTGGTACTATGTTTTTATTAGTGCGAATTATCGACGCAGTAACAGATCCTATCATGGGAAATTTAGCCGATAAAACGACAACTAAGTGGGGGCAATTTCGCCCTTACCTACTTTGGTTGGCTCTACCTTTTGCACTTATCAGCATATTAGCATTTACCACCCCTGACTTAACGGGCAACAATAAAGTTATCTATGCCTTTGTAACTTATACCTTGTTAATGATTGCTTATACGGCAATCAATATCCCTTATTGCGGCTTAGGTGGGGTAATAACAGCAGATGCAAAAGAACGTGTTACTGTTCAATCATACCGATTCGTTTTTGGTATGTTAGGTGGGGTTATTGTTGCCTCTGCAACTATGCCAATGGTGGAATGGTTTGGTCAAGGAGATAAAGCAAAGGGGTATCAATTAACCATGGTAGCTATGAGCTCCTTGGGTTTAGTATTGTTTCTGTTATGTTTTATTGGCACGAAAGAACGAGTAAAGCCACCTGAAAATCAACAGTCATCAATGAAAGAAAGTCTGCAGTCATTATGGCAAAACGATCAATGGCGCATCTTATGTATGGCAGCTTTGTACTTACTTACCGGGCAAGTATTGCGCCTTACCCTTGCTGTCTATTATGTTAAGTACTTTCTGGGTCGCGAAGATTTGATCACCTGGTTTTTAACCTTAGGTGTCATTGCAAGTATGGTAGGTTGTGCTGTGGCACAACCACTTGCTAAACGTGTTTGCAAAATAAAAGCCTACATAGTTTTACAGAGTTTGGCTGCAGTTATATGCCTGCTTAGTTTCTTAATTTCCCCAGATCAAATTGTTATCGCCTTTGTTGCCTTTATTGCTTGGAAGTTTTTCCTTGATATGGCATCACCATTACTGTGGGCAAAAATGGCCGACACTATTGATTATGGTCATAAAAAAACGGGTCTTAGGGTCACTGGCTTAGTTTACTCTGGAGTAATATTTTTTATTAAAATGGGCATAGCAATTGGTGGTGCTCTTGCTGGATGGTTATTAACTTTCTATGGCTATCAAGCTGACTTGGAACAAAGTGATGCCACTAAACAAGGGATATTATTATCTTTTACTGTTTTACCTGCTTTAGGTTCGTTCGCCGTTGCATGGATAATGAGAAAATATACCTTAACAGAGAAAAAGGTAGTACAAATTCAAAGTGAACTAAAAACGGCTACTAGTTAACATATGATGAAATATGCTAGAATTTTGCCGTTACATCTCAATTCAATTACAAATTAATTGCGCAAAATAGGACAAAAATGGCGACGATATACGAAGTTTCAAAACTTGCTGGTGTTTCTTTAGCAACGGTTTCTCGAGTAATAAATAAAAACTCTAGAGTCAGTGATAAAACACGACAAAAAGTGCAAGACGCAATGAACGAACTTGGTTATCGCCCTAACTCCATAGCTCAATCGTTAGCATCAAATAGAAGCAACAGTGTTGGTATTTTAGTTTCTGAGCTACATGGTCCTTTCTTCGGACAAATGATGGCCGGTATTGAAGCTGAACTCAGAGCTGCTGGTAAACACGTTATTATTACTACAGGTCACAGTGAAGAAGATAAAGAGAAAGATGGCATAGAGTTTTTGATTAGCAGAAATTGTGATGCCATTATCTTACACGTGGAAGCCGTAAGTGATGAATACCTGATTGATTTATGTAAAGGTAAAGTACCCGTATATTTAATGAGTCGACTGGTTGAAGGGGTTAATGAAAACTGCATCAGCTTGAACAATGAGTTAGGTGGATATTTAGCAACACAAGCAATAATAGAGCAAGGTCACTCAAATATAGCATATATTGCTGGCCCTCAGTTTAAGCCTGACTCTCAAGACCGTTTAGCCGGTCATAAACGAGCACTTGCAAGTAACAACATCCCTTTTAATGATGCGTTGTATTTTGAAGGTGACTTTAAAGAAACAGGTGGTAGTGGTGGTCTAAAACACTTTATCAAAAATAAACAAAGCTTCTCTGCTTTAGTATGCGCCAATGATGAAATGGCATCAGGCTCGATAACCTATGCTCGAGAGCAAGGTTTTTCTTTACCTGATGATCTGTCTATTATTGGTTTTGATAATATTATATTTGCTCAGCACACCTACCCTAAGCTAACCACCGTAGATAACCCGATAAATCTAATGGGTCATATGGCAGCTAAACTAGTCATGAAAAATGTCTATCAAAAAAAGGACCTTACTATTACCCACTTTTTTGAACCGACACTGATTGTCAGAGACTCGACCAGTAATATCGATTAACACTTAAAGAAATCATCACGTATTAAATTGAGAAGTAACATAAAAAATGAACAAATCAAATGAAGCCAACGTCGTTAATTTGGTTGCCGATATTGGCGGAACAAATATTAGATTAGCGCTAACCGAAAATAATAATGTCACGCAAATTTCAACTTACCAATGTGCTAAGTTTCCGACATTAATTGAAGTTATTCGCCAATACTTAACAGAGCAAGATTTAACTAATGCGCGAATCAATGCTTGCTTAGCCATCGCCTGCCCTGTTGATACCGATTTGATTTCCATGACCAACCTGCCATGGAAGTTTTCGCAGAGCCAACTAAAAACAGAATTAGACCTAAATAGCTTAACGCTCATTAATGATTATACCGCTATTGCTATGGCTATCCCTTTATTAACAGATGATCAAAAGGTCAAAATTGGACCAGGTGAAGTTGTAGATAAACAGCCAATTGCAGTTTGTGGTCCCGGCACAGGCCTTGGTGTGGCTAACCTAGTTAACATCGATGATCACTGGCACTGTGTCGGTGGTGAAGGTGGTCATACTGATTTTGCTCCTGTAGATGATATTGATATCAAAATTTTAATGCATTTGAAAACCATGAAGAAAAGAGTTTCTTATGAGCAACTTATCTCTGGTTATGGTTTAGAGCAAATATACCAAGCTCTGGTTGTTATCAATGCTGACAAAACTAAAATTTCAGGGGCTAACGAATTAACAGCCAAAGACATTAGTACACAAGCCTTAAACGGCAGCTGTACTATATGCCAACAGGCCTTATCGCAGTTTTGTAAAGTACTTGGCAGCTTTGCCGGTAACCTAGCTTTAACCACGGGTTCACTGGGTGGTGTTTATGTTGCTGGCGGCATAGTGCCCCGCTTTGTTGACTATGTTAAAAATAGTGACTTTAGAGCACGCTTTGAAGCAAAAGGTCGTATGTCACATTTAAACAAACAGACGCCAACCTATATTATTACCGAAGAACAGCCAGGGTTACTTGGTGCAGCGGCTTATTTAAATCAACTAACTGAAGCTCTGTAAAGTCTATAATCACATCAAACGTTTCAACTACTTTTGCTTAGCGATAAGCAAAAACAAAAAAGCTCAAGATTATCTTGAGCTTTTTCATATTTAATCACTTATATAGACAAGCGAGCAATGCGTTTTCGAACGGGTAAATTGCTTCCATGCCTGAAGCCATCTTGATACCACTAACGCCCAATAAGTGGCTGAAAACAGTGTGCAAAATTGTTGAGGAACAAAACAGCCAACTGTTTTAGTTCTAATTCAATAACTTGTCATATTTACTTTAACACGATAACGCCAGACCAAATTAAAATAGGCATTATGATCATTAATGCTCCACAGATGAAGCGCAAATAATGTGTAGAATGAACTCCAGGGTTGATAACATTAATAGCGGGATCGGAAGGCTTATAATAAACCATAAGCGGCATCATACTCTTCACTAAATCAAGTTTAGCATTTGCATCATCTTTATTTGTGTAACTAGCACTAAAATCATACTCAGAACCATCGTACTCTTTATTACCCACAATAAACTTACATCGAATAACAGGAATATAGCGTTTAACACCATTATTAGTCGTATAGTTTAATGAGCACTTTAAAGAGTGCGCCTTTTTTTGTGGCCAGTCATAACTATCTTTTGCTTCTTGACGGGTAATAATAGCTGTAGAAAAGATAAAGAAGCCTAATGTCATTAACATTATCCAAGCTATCCCATTTAACAATGGATAATCAGTAAATACAGCAACAGGTGCAATACACATGAAAATGAGTAAAAAGTATATTGAGTACTTATTTCTACCAGTAACTATTTCAACAAAAACTTTAGACATTTCACCAAACTCTCAAGTAAATATAATGCCCAATTAATAAGCTAGAAAAACAGGCTAAAAATTGTCGGTTAAAATGAGCGACGAATAAGCAAAATCAAACCATTATTCCCTTTGCTGAACAGTTCGTTATATTTTATTTACTCGCTGAAGCAAGACCTAATCCAAAACACATAAATGTTCCGCCACCCACACGGTTCACGCTACGACCACCTTTTTCTGATGTAAGCCATAACCGTGCTTTTTTAGCCAAGCAAGCATAAATAAAGTGAATAAGCACAACAAGGCAACTATAGGTGACAACTAGCAATATAAATTGGTTACTATAGTTTGCTGTAAAATCTATAAATTGGGGGAAAACTGACAAGAAGAAAAATACAGCTTTGGGGTTAGTTAATTGAAGAGTTAAACCCTCAAGAAATTGAAGATTACGACTCTTTGTGGCTGTCTTATTTGTTTCCATCTTAGGCGGCGCTGAACGCCACAGCTTGATACCCAAGTATATAAGGTAAGCAGCACCAATATACTTCAATACATTAAAGGCAATAGTTGAGGTTGCTAAAATTACACCTAGGCTTGTCGCAGAAATACCTGCAACAATAAAGGTTCCAAACGCAATACCTAATATGCCTCCAGCTGCACCAGAAACCCCAAAACGTATCGTATTAGTTAATGTTAAAATGACTCCAGGGCCAGGACTAAGTACAGTCACAATTGCGACAATCAAGAATAATAAATAGTTTTCCACTAAACTTCCTTTAAAAAATATAACGCTGCAATAATCGGCTAAGTAATAGCTGGTTAAAATGGTAAGTGTGGTGACCGCAGCCAGTTGCTGCGTGTCCAACTTTTAATTGCCTTGTTAGGCATCATTAAACAACCACTCAATAGAAGACTCAAGTAATTCTGCACCATGCACTAAGTTATGCCCTTCAGAACCAAATTCAAATCTATAGTCATAACCTTTAAATTTTAAAGCTGACTCCATCTGCTTGTTACCAAGCGCCCAATTACCATACTTGGTATCCAAATCATTTGAACCGCTTTGAAAAAATATTCTAATCTCCTTAGGGTACTCATTCCTAACTAAATATGGAAATTTACCTCCTCCCCTAATATCCACAAAACTGCCGCAATGGCTTAATACATTACCAAAGAGATCTGGACGGAACCACGCTACTGACCAGGCGCAGATACCACCTGAACTAAACCCTACAATAGCTCTATTCCTTGGGTCTTGAGAAATATTTAGCCCTACTAATGCTTCAGGTAGCAACTCATTGACTAAAAAACGTGTGTATTGATCGTTGACTGAATCATACTCAATACTACGCTGAGTATCTGGGTGATGTTCTGGTTTAGTTGGCTTTTCCACCTGACCGGGATTGATAAAAACGCAAACAGTGGCAGGAATTTTTTTAGCGGTAATTAGGCTATCAATTGCTTGTGGAACTTGCATCGGTTTAATTTCGTCAATGTAGTAATAACCATCTTGAAATACCATCAAATTTGCTGGGCAATTTTCATTATATTGCTCAGGAATATAAACCCAATAATCTCTATATGTTCCTTCATAAATGCGACTATAAAAGGTATTTTTCGATAATTTATTTACCATACTTCGGGGAGTTCTCCAATATGCCTAACACCGCAAGAAACGGAAAATTATAGTTGGCTAAAGTGTTTGAGGGGCGAAAACAAACAACTGTTTTAAGTCCAGGTTTATTTGCTTGTTAGGTTAACAGGCTCCAGACTAAAGCCCGTGTCCACCTATATATTTAGCAGGGTTATGATCCATACCTACAATAATTGGTTTAGCTTTCATAATAAGAGCTCTTACTGTTTCATTTGTTAATGATGCCGCATGAGATTCTTTGCTTACCCAAACCTCAGTAATTAACACTTTGGAATTATCTGTTAATGATTGTTGCACAAGATATAGAATACAACCGTCCATTTCAGCAACAATTTTCGACGCATCTAACATAATGTCAGCAAGCTCATCACCTTTTCCTTCTGCTGCAATAAGCACAGCTTGCATACCAAACTTCATACTTTCCCTTACTTGTTTATCGTTTGTGGGAGTTGCTTGTACATATGTAGTTATTAATAGTAAAACAACAGATAATAGTGCAGTTTTCATTGGTTAACCTAAGCCCTGTTAACAAGCTAAATATAGTTAGCTAGGATAAGCGACGAAGGTGCAAAAGCCAACTGTATTTGTCTCAGTTTAACAACTTATATACATTATTCACCAAACAACTCTTTTTTAGTCAGTAAAACAAAAATATGAATTGTTAAAGAGGATAAAGAATACAGGAAAACAAAAAACAGACCTACTAGATAGAACTTTGAAGGTTGCAGAGAGTATGTGAGAAAAAAACTTTGGCTTAGTACTACCCCAAAATATACAAGAAAAGTATATTTGAGGCTTAAAAGTCCTGTAATAAAGCCAATTGAGCAAAGAGAAATTATGTAGTAATAGCTGTCAGAGTCCCAAGGTTCAATTTTTCCTGTCATTTCAGGAGAATAATACCAAACTAAGAAACCTAAAAGGAAAGGCAAGAGAAAACTGATCAATAAATCCTTTTTCATCCACACAACATCCTTATGTATATAACAATTTAATATCGACCCTATGGGTCGTTTTCTACCGCACCTAGAGTCTATTTATCTTTAGCTACATTTCTATCAAATTTCATAACATATTGCTATTGATAAATTTATTGATATAGCAGGAATAAATTATTAACCAAAAACAACCCATTGGCTTGCTTTCTTGACTATAAGAGACACAAGTCATAACTGTATATAATGACGTCCGTATGAGTTAGAAACATATGAAAACTCGATACCCTTTTTTTAAAAGTTATTGCAGACCATATCTTAGTTAAACAATGCTCTCTTAGAACAGTTGATACTAACTAAAAGTGTATCGCTCATATTTTCATTTCAATTATAAAAGGCATCCCGACTCTATGGGTGGCAACGAGGTTGTTAGTTACTTCTACCACATGTACTTGAAACTAATGGCTCATAAAGATTGAGGGTAACTCAAAAAAAGATATGAGAAATGGATTGATGCTGAAGAAGCTGAAGAAGCTGAAGAAGCTGAAGAAGCTGAAGAAGCTGAAGAAGCTGAAGAAGCTGAAGAAGCTGATTATATTAAAACAATAGCTAAAAATTTCGGTCAAGACATATGATAAAAACTACCGGAGAAACCCTCTGAAACTAAAAAGCTCAAGAAAACTTGAGCTTTTTGTCAGGAGTAATTGAAGAAATATTTAAATTAGTTATAAATATTATCTCCTAATTGTCCCTCTTTAAATTCACTACCTAAAAAGCAGTATAATTATTGATTTTTAGAGAAATCAGATTTAAAACGGCATTTTCATACCTGGTGGTAATTGCATACCGCCAGTTACTGAGCCCATTTTGTCTTTATTTTGCTCTTCAACACGACGTACCGCATCGTTAACAGCAGCGGCAAGTAAGTCTTCAATCATATCCTTATCATCTTCCATTAAGCTTTCATCAAGCTCAACACGGCGAACACTATGACTACCTGTCATGGTAACTTTGACCATGCCTGCACCAGCTTCACCAACAACTTCCATATTGGCTAACTCTTCTTGCGCTTTAGCCATTTTAGCCTGCATTTGTTGGGCTTGTTTCATTAAATTGCCCATGCCACCTTTCATCATAACTTTTCTCCGATATAATTAATTAACTAATTCTTAACTTGATAAAACCATTTTACCTTATTAATGGCGCTGTTTAAACGTTAACGAGCGGTAATACTTGTTTCATCTAAGGTTGCTTGAAATTTTTCTTGTAACGCAATAACGACCTTATCTTCTTTGATTAACTCTTTGGCGTAATCAAAACGTTTATCATTAATATGGCCTTGAATTTGATATGGGTCTGCTACTGTTTGCTCAACAATAGTCAAAGTAACCGTAACATCACGACCTAAAAACTCTGCAATCACCGATTGTAACTGTTGTTGAGCAACTTGGGTATTCAGATGCCGAGTCGCCTGATCAAGCAATAAAATTAAGTTATCATCGGTAGAGTCATCACTGATCGTTGCATGAATAGCCAACTGCCTAATACGCGCGGTAAGCTGCATAGAGTCGATCATATGCGCCCATTTATCAACCTGATTGGCTTTCCTAACAATTGAAGGATCAATACTTTCTTGACTATAGGGAACTTCAGGCTCGGGTAGTACTTCTTCTTGAGCTATTGGCTTAACTGCATTACTTTCTTCATTGATAGCTGCGACAGCTAACTTACCTTCGGAAGATTGACGCCCTATGGCGTCACTGGACTTTTTTTCTTGATTCTCCAGCTGTTTTTTGCGGCTCCGCAACATATTTCGCGTCGCTAGAACAGCACCAACAGGGCTATCTATAGTAGAAGCCGGAACTTCTTGTACCGCTGGAACTTGTTCTGGTGTTTGATCTGGAACTTGTTGATGCAGGGCAAGCTCATCACTAGAAAGAGACTGTGTAGGTTCTTGCTGTTGCTCTACTATATTGTTTGTGACTGCTGGTGGTACTTGATCAGTTACTTGATCTGTTATTTGATGAGGCACATCAATATTAACATCATCAATTACAACTGAGGTCTCTTGTTCAACAAGTATATCTTCCTCAATTGCAGCAGGCTCAATGATGTTCTTTTCTTCTGACTCTGATATTTGGGCTGGTGATTGTGCTTGAACTTCGAGTGCCTGCGTTTCAATTTCCAACATTTCTTGTGCTAAATTAGCCTGCTGTTCTGCTGGTTCTTGAATATGGCTCTGTACTTTTACAGGTTCAGTAGTCTCACCTTGACGATTTTCGGTTATATCCGGCTCAAATGATATTTCACTTAATGAGTTATCTTGTGGCTTGCTACTTACTTGCTGAAGCTGCTCTTTTACCATAGGTTTAAAGGCAAACAAACGTAACAATGTCATATCAAAAGCTGCTTGTTCGTCGGCCGCGTAAGGTAAGTCCTTACGGCCATCAATGCTAATTTGATAATATAGTTGGACATCTTCAGCAGACATTGCCTGACTAAATTTTTTCAATAAAGTCACTTGTTCTGCTGGCAGGTCAAAGGGCTGCTCAACAATTTGCAGTAGAGCAATCTGGTGAAATAGTTGAATCAGCTCAGCAAACAAACGGCTATAACTTGGAGCATATGAAGCAATTTCTTGTGACAAAGTCATTAACCCTTGCCCATCTTGCTTTAGTAAAGCGAGTAATATCTTGTAAACCCAATTTTGATCAATGCCACCGAGCATTTGCTGAATATTACTTAGTGTTATATTGCCCTGACCTTGAGCGATAGCTTGATCAGTTAGACTAAGTGAATCACGCATGCTACCACGCGCAGCTTTTGCTAAAAGTGTTAAACTAGCTTGTTCGTAAGTGACTTGCTCTTGAGTTAATATTTCTATCAGTTTAGTTTCAATTTGCTTGACCGTCAGTGCCTTTAAATGAAATTGCAAGCAACGCGATAAAACTGTAACAGGAAGTTTTTGTGGATCTGTCGTTGCCAGAATAAACTTAACATGTTCTGGAGGCTCTTCTAATGTTTTCAACAAAGCATTGAAGCTATGTCGAGAAAGCATGTGAACTTCATCGATAAGATAGACTTTATAACGTCCACGGCTCGGCGCATATTGAACGTTATCGAGAATTTCTCTCGTATCATCTACCTTGGTTTTTGAGGCGGCATCAATTTCAAGTAAATCAACAAAACGGCCTTGATCAATATCAAGGCAAGTATCACATTGACCACATGGTTTATCTGTAATACCTATTTCACAGTTTAGACTTTTAGCAAAAATTCTGGCGATTGTAGTCTTGCCAACACCACGAGTACCTGTAAAAAGGTAAGCATGATGCAAACGTTGCTGTGATAAAGCATTAGTTAATACTGTGACAACATGCTCTTGCCCCATTAACTCTTGAAAATTTTTAGGTCGCCATTTTCTCGCTAAAACTTGATAACTCATTATTAACACCTTGCCGACGATTTATAACTTATGATGAACATTTACTGATATAGATAAAGGTAAAGATAAGGAGATTAAATTAATCCCCCTCATATTGGAGAAGTGAAAGTGCAGTGATTCCCATGTTAGCTAGACGGGTATCACCTCCTAAATCAGGTAAAGAAATGACAAAGCCAGCATGACTAACTTGTGCACCTAAACGTCTAATTAGCTTTGTCGTTGCTTCTATAGTGCCGCCTGTGGCAAGTAAATCATCAATGATCAGTACTTGGTCTTTTTCTGATAAGGCATCTTTGTGTATCTCTAATACATCTTCACCATATTCCAATTGATAAGCCTGCGCATAAGTATCGCGAGGTAATTTCCCAGGCTTTCGAACGGGAATAAAGCCAATACCTAGTGCTAATGCTAATGGTGCACCAAATAAAAAGCCCCTAGCTTCAGTACCAACAACTTTAGTAAAACCTTTGCCTTGATATTTTTTTGCCAATAACTCAATTGTTAGAGAAAATGCCGCAGGATCTTCTAATAAACTAGTGATATCACGAAACATTATGCCTATTTTAGGATAATCAGGGATAGTGCGAATAGCGCTTTTTAGCTGCTGCAATTGAGTTTCGGTCATAACTTATAAATTATCATTGATAAAAATTGAGTAGCTGAAGCATAAAGGAAATTGCTGCCTTTTTATAGAAATAAAAGTATTTGCCAAACAAATTAATTTATTGGTAGAACTTAATCATTAACGGCAATAGCAACGGGTAATTTATCGTCTTGACTTAGCTGTGTAATCAACTTCAAGAACTGGACATCATCTATCGGTTTGTTAATTACTGCTGAAAACATCTGGTGCTCAGGAAGAGATTTAGCGACATCTATTCCTTGAGTAGTCATAAACAAAATAGAGGTATCTTTATACTGCTCATTTTGTCTTAAGTTTTTAGTTAACTGTGCGCCATTCATCAACGGCATTAAGTGGTCAATAACAAATAAATTATATTCATTTTGTTGTGCTTTAGCTAACCCATCTAAGCCATTAACGGCCCAATCAACACAATGCCCCATCTGACTTAATAAATTAAATAAACTTTCTCTGACTTCTTGCTTGTCTTCAACAATTAATATATTCATATAACTCTTTAAACTTTTATACTAAAAACGGTAAAAGGATAGCAATAAATAACTAAGGCAATTACTTGTCTTTTACTTTAGCGCAACATTCTAGCGGATTGACTGTAGAGTAAAAAGTCTAAACTTTACTTACACATACACCACAGATAAATGTACAGATAAACTACCAGTGACGTAATGAATCCCTGCCAACACGTCACATATAATTTTCACTGTGCTGATTATTTAAGCTTTAATACTTTTCTATTAGAATTAGTTGGACTAGTAGTATTCTTTTTATTTGCATTAGGGTTTTTGTAGATAGTGCTAGCATTTGCTCTTGCGCCTTCTACATAGGGCTCTTTGCTTTTAAACTTCTTTTTACTAAAGTTGCTATTCGGTTTAGTCACTTTTTCTTTATCGTCGCTAGGCTTATCAATCTTTGCAGTCCTAGCAACATGATATTTTTTATCTATCGCTTGCAGCAGATTTCTAATAACTTGGTCTTTACATTCTCGATAATTTTTATGTTCTGCTTTACGCGAAAATGCACTTAATTCGGGTTTACTTAAACGAAAGTCAACTGTATTCAATAAATTAATAATGTCATCAGTCTGCAGGTTCAAGGCGATTTTTAATTTAGTGAGAATGATATTATTGCTTAAGCGTTTTTCCGGTGCCATTTGCGGACCTGGTTTTTTACCTCGATTATCGTTAATAAAACCATTAAGAAATATAGCTAATTGGCTATCCGAGCACTTAACAAAATCACTATCACTGTCCTTCTTTAGCCACTGACTGATTTGCTCGCGCGTAACGACCTCATCTGCTAAAGCAAAGATCGCAACCATCTTTTTATCATTAAAGTTAAAGGTGTAGCGTAATCGGCGCAAAATATCATTATTGGTCAAGGTAAAGTCTCAGCTAGTGTCAATAGGCTTATTATACACTTAATGTATATTGGGTGAAACATAGCATTAAGTTATAACTTCGAAGTAATAACTTAATGCTATCGTGCTGAACAACTATATAGTCAGCAATTTCCCCTGCATTAACTAGGAAAACTTGTCAAAGTTTTGTACCATGACAATTAAGACACTACTTATCAGTTAGCGGGATGCTAAAAGTGAAAAACACTCTAAATTCAACACGGTTTAATCAGCTTAAAAAGCTGAGTATTGCGGTTTCTATCATCACATTAACGAGTTGTGCAAATCAAAACACTATTGCTCAGCAACAGCTAGAACCAATAAATAATGCTTGTCAGAAAATCGATTTATTAATTAAAGCCTACGATAATAACTTCGAACAACTAAAAGAAACCCAGATAAAAGCACGAGTAAGTAATATCTGGCAGGCCAAGTACCATTTAATTGGTAATAATTGCAAAATTTGGACCTGGGGCTCAGATCAAACGACCTATTCTTGTAATACCATAGAAGTAGATGAAGAAAGTGCTAGAGAGTACTACGAAGGCGCTAAGGAGGTCGTACAGCAATGCCTTGGTAACGAATGGCAGTTGACTGAGTCTTCAAGAAACCATGATGATGGACTTAAAGCTGAATATACAACTAAAAACCAGGCAACTACCCTGTCTACTCACTTAGTACCGAGTAGCGGCTTATTTCAATCTAAATGGTCTGTATATTAT